>Ga0208014_1000016_pt1 | contig 136184 bp, 124 predicted proteins | sample 25_taG_FD_184099 | JGI IMG/M metagenome (GOLD analysis project Ga0208014, IMG submission 184099) | Marine viral communities from Cariaco Basin, Caribbean Sea - 25_WHOI_OMZ (SPAdes) (version 2) | ecosystem: Environmental > Aquatic > Marine > Oceanic | place: Caribbean Sea: Cariaco Basin...
TCAACCGTTTTGCCTGACGACCATAGCGGTCTGGAACCACCTGATCCCATCCCGAACTCAGAAGTGAAACAGACCAGCGCCGATGGTAGTGTGGCGTTGCCCATGTGAGAGTAGGTCATCGTCAGGCGCCTAATACCCAAACCCCAGCATCCCCGATGCTGGGGTTTTTTATTGCCTGGAATTTGAGCCCTCACTCATCACAGCCCGATGATATACTCTGTCCATAATGAACCGAATCCTGGAATGGAGCCTGCCAATGCCTGCCACTGATCACCTGGTCATCTTCGATACAACGCTCCGTGACGGTGAGCAAAGCCCCGGTGCCACCATGAACAAAGCGGAGAAGCTCCGCATTGCCAAAGCGCTGGAAAAGCTCCGGGTCGACGTTATTGAGGCAGGATTTGCGATCGCCAGTCAGGGCGATTTCGAAGCGGTGAAAGCGATCGCGGAGTCCATCAAGGACTCAACAATCTGCAGTCTCGCCCGGGCGCTCGACAAGGACATTGATCGCGCGGCGGAAGCGATCCGGCCGGCACAGCGGGGCCGTATCCATACGTTTATCGCCACCTCGCCCATTCACATGAAGCACAAGCTGCAGATGCAGCCCGATGAAGTGGTAGAGCAGGCTGTTCGCTCGGTCAAACGTGCCCGGAGCCATGTCGACGACGTTGAGTTCTCCTGCGAAGACGCCGGGCGCTCGGAGCTGGACTTTCTGTGTCGGATCATCGAAGCGGCAATTGATGCCGGTGCCAGCACGATCAACATCCCGGATACGGTGGGCTACGCGATTCCCGAGCAGTTCGGTGAAACCATCCGTCAGCTTATGAACCGTATTCCAAACGCCGACAAGGCCATTTTTTCGGTGCATTGTCACAACGATCTGGGGCTGGCTGTCTCCAACTCTCTGGCGGCGGTCTCCCAGGGGGCTCGTCAGGTGGAGTGCACCATCAATGGGTTGGGTGAGCGTGCCGGTAACGCGGCGCTTGAGGAGATCGTGATGGCGGTTCGTACCCGTCAGGATCTGTTCCACATAGACACCCGCATTGATACCCAGCACATCGTGCCTGCATCACGGCTGGTGTCCACGATCACTGGGTTTCCTGTCCAGCCCAACAAGGCCATCGTCGGCGCCAATGCCTTTGCCCATGAATCCGGTATTCACCAGGACGGGGTTCTGAAACACCGGGAAACCTACGAGATCATGCGGGCTCAGGACGTGGGCTGGCACACCAACAGTCTGGTGCTGGGTAAGCACTCCGGCCGTAATGCGTTTCGTACCCGTTTGCTGGAGCTCGGAATTCAGTTCGAGACCGAGACGGAGCTGAACGAAGCGTTTACAAGGTTCAAGGCACTGGCAGATCTGAAGCATGAAATTTTCGATGAAGACCTGCAGGCGATTGCCAGCGATACCCGCCAGAAAGAGGAAGATGGCCGGTATGGTCTGGTCTGTATGCAGGTATGCTCCGAGACCGGAGTCGTGCCCAAGGCCAATCTGACCCTGACGGTAGACGGCAAAGAACACAAGGTTGAGGCAGAAGGCAGCGGCCCGGTCGATGCCACGTTCAAGGCGATCGAATCCCTGGTGGATTCAGGCTGCAACCTCCAGTTGTATTCCGTGAACAACATCACCAGCGGCACCGATGCCCAGGGTGAGGTGACCGTGCGCCTGGAGCGGGGTGGCCGGATCGTTAACGGCGTGGGTGCCGATACTGATATCATCATCGCGTCCGCCAAGGCCTACATTGAGGCCCTGAATCTGATCAGCAAGGGCGGTATCCGGCAACATCCCCAGGTTGCGGATGTGTGAGAATGTGAATTCGTTGAATCCGGGCAGGCGAAGTTAATGATTGGATCGGAATCAGAGCGTCAGTTTTACCTTGCAGCGGCGGGGATACGGTTGTGGTATGCGCGGCAACCGCTGCCGGGTGCGGCGCCAAGTCCCGAGTTTGAATTTCCTGAGGCGACTGAGGTTCCACAAACTATCCCGGTCGTTTCCGAGTCTGTCCCTCGCCCCGCAAGCAATGCAGGTCGCCCGGCCCCGGGTAAGCCGACAGCGCTGGATCGAACCGAGGGCGTTGCCCGAATCGCGGATCTGCAGGCGTTAATGGAAGCTGATACTGGCGTTCCGGGAAAAAACTCCCGACAGCCCCCCGAATCGCCTTCCTTGCCGGAGTCCGTTACGGACTCCCCGGAACCAAAGCCGGCAGAGGAGACGACAGCGCGATCGCCCATGATCCCTGCAGAGCGCGTCAATCTCATGGTCTGGGCAGGGAGTGGTGCTGCGCTGATCGGAGGCATGTCCGCGGATGCCAGCAGTCGGCTCCAGGAAACACTCGCGTTGAATATCCTCAAGAGTCTGGGCGAAAGCCAGCCCCGGGTGCTTGGGCATGTGGCCTGGCCCATCTTCAACAATCTGCTGGTGCCCGGGAACTCCGGCCAGGACTTTGCTGAGGTAATGCGTAGTGTTCTGTCGGGTCTGGAGCATCAGCAGGTTGTTGTCCTGCAGGGCGACGGAGATTCAGAGCAGAGCTGGCTGGTGGAAGCGCTTGGTGGTGACGCAACGGTTCGATTTCCGCACACCCTTGCGGAGATTGCCGGTAACCCGACACTGAAACGGTCGCTCTGGCAACAAATACGGCCCCTGGTCGCCCGTTAATGTCCTGTTCGGAAACCTATCAAAAAGTCCTCGACGCCGATCTGGTGGTGCGACCGCTGGCGCCTGGTGACGTTCAGGCGGTGCTTGATATAGAGCGCCAGGGTTATTCCCACCCCTGGAGTGAATCGGTGTTTCTTGATTGTTTTAAGGACAACTACCGGCTTTGGGCTGCCTGCCATGGCGGCATGCTGGTGGGCTACGCTGTCGTGGCCTATATGGTTGATGAGGCGCATTTGCTGAATATCTGCGTCCACCCGAGGGCCCGAGGTGAGGGTGTGGGACGGTATCTACTGAGGCATGTTCTGGCAACCGCAGCCCATGAAGGCATGGCCCAGTTGTTATTGGAAGTCAGGGTCAGCAATCATGCCGCCCTCGCTTTGTACCAGAATGAGGGTTTTCACGAGATCGGGCAGCGCCCGGGGTATTATCCGGCAGCCAATGGGCGGGAGGATGCCCGTGTCCTGACGCTTGCTCTGGGCCAGTGACCACTCTAGTGCGAGTTAGCGTCCCAGCGGCATAGGGCCTATAATGGCCGCCTTTTACAGAACATCAGATTCAGGTTGCTCTTCGATTATGTCTAACCTTTCCCAGGAAGTGGCCAAGCGCCGCACCTTTGCCATTATTTCGCACCCGGATGCCGGTAAAACCACCATTACCGAGAAGGTGCTGTTGTTCGGACAGGCGATTCAGAAGGCCGGTACCGTCAAGGGAAAGAAGTCCGGCCAGCATGCCAAGTCTGACTGGATGGAAATGGAGAAAGAGCGGGGCATCTCGGTAACCACCTCCGTTATGCAGTTTCCCTATGGCGGCAAGCTGGTGAACCTGCTGGATACGCCGGGCCACGAGGATTTCTCAGAGGATACCTACCGGACCCTGACAGCGGTGGACTCGTGCCTGATGGTGATTGACAGCGCTAAGGGTGTCGAGGAGCGGACCATCAAGCTGATGGAAGTTACCCGCCTGCGCGATACCCCGATTCTCACGTTTATGAACAAGCTGGACCGGGATACCCGCGATCCGGTGGAGTTGATGGATGAAGTCGAGGATGTTCTGAAAATTGCCTGCGCACCGATTACCTGGCCGATTGGCATGGGTAAAAGCTTCAAGGGGGTTTACCACCTACTGCGGGACGAAGTCGTGCTTTATCAGTCCGGCCAGGGCCATACGATTCAGGAAAGACGGGTCATCGAAGGCCTGGACAATCCGGATCTGGATCAGGCGATTGGTGCCTATGCGGCGGACTTGCGCGATGAGATTGAGCTGGTGAAAGGCGCTTCCCACGAGTTTGATCAGGAAGCCTTCCTCGCGGGTGAGTTGACGCCGGTGTTTTTTGGTACTGCACTGGGCAACTTTGGCGTCGATCATATGCTGGATGGCCTGGTGGAATGGGCGCCAGAGCCACAACCGCGGGAAACCGATCAGAGACTGGTGCAGCCGGCAGAAGACGGCTTTTCGGGGTTCGTGTTCAAGATCCAGGCGAACATGGATCCCCAGCACCGGGACCGTGTGGCGTTCCTCCGCATTGTCTCCGGCAAGTACAGTCAGGGTATGAAGGCGCGCCACGTGCGTATCGGCAAGGAGGTCCGTTTTTCGGACGCCCTGACCTTTATGGCTGGTGATCGGGAGCATGCCGGAGAAGCGTTTGCGGGAGATATCATCGGTCTGCACAACCACGGCACGATTCAGTTGGGTGATACCTTCACCGCCGGCGATGATATGAAATTCACCGGCATTCCCAACTTCGCGCCCGAATTGTTCCGCCGTATCCGTCTCAAAGATCCACTCAAGGCCAAACAGCTCCAGAAGGGCTTGATCCAGTTGTCCGAGGAGGGGGCCGTTCAGGTCTTCAGGCCGCTCCGTAACAACGATCTCATTGTAGGGGCTGTCGGTGTACTGCAGTTTGATGTTGTCGTCAGTCGCCTGAAGAGTGAGTACAAGGTCGAAGCCATCTACGAGCCAATCAATGTGGCCACGGCGCGCTGGGTAACCTGCAGTGACGAGCGTAAGCTTGATGAGTTCCAGCGCAAGAACAACGATAATCTGGCACTCGATGGTGGTGACCGGCTGGCCTACATCGCTCCGACCATGGTAAACCTGAACCTGGCACAGGAGCGCTATCCTGATATCCAGTTCCACAAGACCCGGGAGCATTAGGCGGCACCGGGCTGGGGGGTGACCTTGCAGCTGATCGACGCCCATTGCCATTTCGATTTTCCGCAGTTTGACGACCGCCGAGAGACGGAACTTGAGCGGGCCCGATCGCACGGTATCAGTCGGTTGGTCATTCCGGGTGTGCGCCGGCCGGATTGGGAAAGGGTTCGGCAAACAGCGATGGCATACCCTGGCCTGTTTTACTGCCTGGGGATTCATCCCTGGTTTGTGGAAGAGCATTCCCGGGACGATCTGGCCGAACTCGAGCGGTTGCTGGCGAACAGGCCCGAGCGTTGTGTTGGGGTCGGTGAATGCGGCCTCGACCGGCTCAGAGGAAGTCTTGACGCCCAATGGCCCTGGTTTGAGGCGCAGGTCGGGCTGGCCGCCAGGCTGGATATGCCGCTGGTGATTCATTCGGTAAAAACCCACGATGAAGTTCATGGCTTGCTTAATCGCCATCAGTGGAGTGGGCGGGCACTGGTTCATGGATTTTCCGGAAGTTTCCAGCAGGCCGGAAAGCTGGTCGACCTGGGCTGTTTCATCGGGGTAGGTGGCGTGATCACCCACCCTCGGGCCCGCAAGACCCGCGATGCCATTGCCAGGCTTCCGGTGGAGGCGCTGGTGCTTGAGACGGATGCGCCGGATATGGCTCCGGAAGGTGTTCAGCAGGGCCGGAATTCGCCGGTCTACCTGCCGGACATCCTTAAGGTGCTCTCCGATATCCGCGGGGAGCGGCCAGAGGAGCTGGCGCCGACGCTGCTGGCTAACGTAGCCCGGCTCTACGGGTGGTCCGGTGTCGGTATAAGGGAATAACGAAACAGGGTGGCACAGGGTTGGCATTCCTGGGTGGTTCGAGTATACTTCGCGCCCTGGCTTTTCAAGGCGACGTCACTATCTCAGCCCCGAATGGTGTCATTGCCGACCAAACTAACAGGTACAGAATCCCCTCCGGATGCAATGCATTTGCCGGTGGTGGGTTTTAACGTTTCTTATATAGCGTTCAAGGCGGAATCAATGAAGACTCTGAGTGCGAAACCAGAAACAGTAAAACGTGACTGGTACGTTGTAGACGCAGCCGGCAAGACGCTGGGTCGTCTGTCAACCGAAATCGCCCGTCGTCTGCGGGGCAAGCATAAGCCTGAGTATACCCCTCATGTAGACACTGGCGATTACATTGTTGTGATCAACGCGAGCCAGGTGCGGGTTACCGGCAACAAGGCATCTGACAAGATGTACTATAGTCACACCGGCTTTCCGGGTGGAATCAAATCCATCAACTTCGAGAAGCTGGTCGACAAGGCGCCCGAGCAAATCATTCAGAAGTCTGTCAAAGGCATGCTTCCGAAAGGCCCGCTCGGCCGTGCCATGTTCAAGAAGCTGAAAATCTATGCCAGCGCTGAGCATCCTCACGCAGCCCAGCAGCCCAAAGAACTCGACATTTAACGGAAGGCGGATATGTCTGTAGCACAAAATTACGGTACTGGTCGCCGCAAGACATCCACGGCTCGAGTCTTTATCAAGCCGGGAAGCGGTAACATTTCCATCAATGGTCGCTCTATCGAAGATTTCTTCGGTCGTGAGACGCTTCGTATGATCGTTCGTCAGCCGCTGGTTGTGGCTGAGTCAACCGATCGGTTCGACCTCAATATTACCGTCAAGGGCGGTGGTATCAGCGGCCAGGCCGGCGCCATTCGCCACGGGCTGACCCGTGCGCTGATGGATTACGATGAAACTCTGCGTCCGGCTCTGCGCAAGGCGGGTTACGTTACCCGTGACGCGCGTGAAGTCGAGCGTAAGAAAGTGGGTCTGCGCAAGGCGCGTAAGCGTCCTCAGTACTCCAAGCGTTAATTTCGCTGGATCAGATCCTGGAAAACCCGGCCCCTTTCGGTCGGGTTTTTTTATGTCCGGGTGATTTGCCAGCAAATTGATCTGGAACAGGGATGAGGCGCCAGCGGCGGCTTTCCGACTTGTAAGCCCCTGGTAATTTCATTACCATTTGGGCGCTTATATTTTTGGGTTGTGAAGTCCTTTTAGATGCACATTGCCGGCTGTTTCGCGGGCTGTGACATCGCCTGATGGGAGAAAACCATAATGAGTAATGGCGACGTGAGCCAAGGCCGGCGCCGGTTTCTGATCGGTGCTACGTCTGTGGTGGGTGGAGTCGGCGTCGTCGGTGCGGCCGTTCCTTTCGTGGCATCCTGGAATCCCAGTGCCAAAGCGGAAGCAGCCGGTGCACCGGTAACCGTCAATATCAGCAAGATTGAACCGGGTCAGCAGATTACGGTCGAGTGGCGGGGCAAGCCGGTCTGGATTATCCGCCGTACCGAAACGATGCTGGAGAACATCAAGAAGCTGAACGAAGAGGTGAAGGATCCTAATTCCGAAGCCCCTCAGCAACCACCTTATATTGATGGAATCTACCGGGCCCTCAAACCGGAGGTCGCGGTCCTTGTCGGTTTGTGTACCCATTTGGGGTGTGTGCCGAGCTATCGTCCCGAGGTGGCTCCGGCGGATCTCGGTGAAGACTGGCTGGGCGGGCTCTTCTGTCCGTGTCACGGTTCAAAATATGATATGGCTGGCCGGGTTTACGAGGCGCAGCCTGCGCCCCTGAACCTGGAGGTGCCACCTTATCGTTACGATGACGACGTCACCCTGACGATTGGTCTTGATCCGGAGGCAGCGTAATGAATAAGTTCATTGACTGGGTAGACCAACGTCTGCCGATCGTTGAAGCCTGGAACAAGCATCTGGGCAAGTATTACGCGCCGAAAAACTTCAACGTTTGGTACTTCTTCGGTTCGCTGGCCATGCTGGTGCTGGTTAACCAGCTGGTTACAGGTATCTGGCTGACCATGAGCTATAACCCCTCGGCGGAAGGTGCCTTTGCCTCCGTCGAGTACATCATGCGTGATGTCCAGTGGGGCTGGCTGCTGCGTTATCTGCACTCGACCGGTGCTTCCGCCTTCTTCATTGTGGTTTATCTCCACATGTTCCGGGGGTTGATGTATGGCTCCTACCAGAAGCCCCGTGAGCTGATCTGGATCTTCGGCATGTTGATCTACCTGGTGCTGATGGCAGAGGCCTTCATGGGCTACCTGCTGCCCTGGGGGCAGATGTCCTATTGGGGTGCGCAGGTAATCGTTAACCTGTTCGGTGCGATTCCGGTGATCGGCGAGGATCTGTCCCTGTGGATTCGTGGTGACTACCTGATTTCCGGCATCACCCTTAACCGTTTCTTTGCCCTGCACGTCGTGGCATTGCCTATCGTGCTTCTGGGTCTTGTGGTTCTGCATATCCTGGCCTTGCACGAGGTTGGTTCGAACAATCCGGACGGTATCGATATCAAGAAGAACAAGGACGAAAACGGTATTCCCAAAGACGGCATCCCGTTCCACCCCTACTACACCGTTCACGACCTGCTGGGTGTGGGGGTATTCTTCTTCATCTTCTTCATTGTGGTGTTCTTCTTCCCGGAGATGGGTGGTCTGTTCCTGGAGAAGCCGAACTTCCAGCCGGCTAACCCCTTGCAAACACCAGCACACATTGCGCCTGTCTGGTACTTCACGCCCTTTTACGCCATGTTGCGTGCGGTAACGGTGGACCTCTTCGGCTTGCCGGCGAAGTTCTGGGGTGTGGTTGTCATGGGTGGTGCGATTGCGATTCTATTCGTGCTGCCCTGGCTGGACAGGAGCCCGGTGCGCTCCATGCGCTACAAAGGCTGGCTGAGCAAGATTGCCCTGGCAATTTTCGCGGTGAGCTTCGTAGTGCTCGGTTACCTGGGTCTGGTACCTGCTACTGCTGGGCGAACCACCGTCGCGCAGATTCTGACGGTGTTTTACTTCCTCTACTTCATTCTGATGCCGTTCTACACGCGCATGGAGAAAACCAAGCCAGTACCAGAGAGGGTGACAGGATAATGAGAAAGCTGATTTTTGGTCTTTTCATCGCATTCCTGCCGGCTCTCGGGCTGGCGGCAGGTTCCACGGTACACCTGGATGATTTCGAGGCGGATCATACTGACAAGGCTTCTCTGCAGCGTGGTGCTACTCTGTTCACCAACTACTGCATGGGCTGCCACTCGATGAAGTATGCCCGTTACAAGCGAGTTGCCGACGATCTGGGCATTCCTCCCGAGCTCTATGAGGAAAACCTGATCTTCACCGATGCCAAGATCGGGGAGCTCATGAAAAACGCCATGAGTGCTGAGATGGCAGCCGATTGGTTTGGCGCGCCGCCGCCCGACCTGACCCTCGAGACCCGTCTGCGGGGTGAGGACTGGGTATACTCGTATCTGCGTGGCTTTTACAAGGACGAGAGCCGCCCTCTGGGTGTGAATAACGTCGTATTCCCGGCGGTTGGTATGCCTCATGTCATGGTTGGCCAGCAAGGCCTCTGTGCCGTGAAGCCGAACATTGGTGTGGAAGCCAGTGTCGAGCCGCTCAGTGGCAACATCAATAACGCAGATGTATGCCCTGAGTACGCGATTGAAGGCAGCATGACTGGCGCCGAGTTTGATCAGGCCATGTACGATCTGACCAACTTCATGTCCTACATGGGAGACCCGGTCAAGCTCGAGCGTGAGCGTCTGGGGATCTTCGTTCTGATCTTTGTGGCGATATTCTTCGTGTTCGCTTACCTGCTCAATCGCGAGTACTGGAAGGACGTACACTGAGAAATAGGGTATAATCCCGTCCCCTGAGTTCCAGCGGGCAATAACCGGCCCGCTGGATTTTTGCGTTTTTTCAGGATCATTTCGGTTTGTTTACTCGTGAGGTAGTTCTATGGGCGTTGTGACCAAGCGGTCATCAATGACGTTTTTCTCGGATCCGGCCAGCCATTACAGCCACAGGGTGCGTATTGTTCTGGCAGAGAAGGGTGTTACCGTTGATATCGTTGATGTGGATCCGGACAATCCGCCGGCCGAACTGGCCGATCTGAATCCGTACAACGCCCTGCCGACGCTGGTGGATCGTGATCTGGTGTTGTACGAGCCCAACATCATGATGGAGTACCTCGACGAGCGCTTCCCGCATCCGCCTCTGCTGCCGGTATACCCAGTCGCCCGGGCCAACAGTCGGCTGATGATCCACCGCATTCAGAAAGACTGGTGCGGCCTGGTTGACCAGATCCTGGCTCAGCCGAATGCCAAGGCCTCCGAAGCGGCGCGTAAAGAATTGCGGGAAAGTCTGCTTGCAACGGCTCCGCTGTTTGGCGAAATGCCCTTCTTTCTGTCCGAGGAATTCACCATTGTGGACTGCTGCATTGCCCCGATCCTTTGGCGCCTTCCGGCACTGGGCATCGAGCTGAATGACAAGCAGGCCAAGCCGCTGCAGAAATATATGGACAGTATCTTCAGTCGCGAAGGCTTCAAGGCAAGCCTGTCGGACCTGGAAGAAGATATTCGCAGCTGATTTGCAAACGTTCCGCCCGCCGGAGCAGGAGAGTGGCAGTGCCTGAGAGTAAAAACACCATGACGTCCAGCCGTCCGTACCTCGTGCGAGCCTTCAATGAATGGATTCTGGACAATGACTGTACGCCCTACATAGTGGTGGATGCGGGCATTCAGGGTGTGCAGGTTCCTACCGAGCACGTGGCGAACGGGCAGATTGTACTGAATATCAGCCCGGGAGCTGTACGTGGGCTGGTGGTCGGTAACGGCGCGCTGGAGTTCAGTGCCCGCTTCGGTGGAGTGCCCATGCAGGTGTTTATACCGTTGCAGGCTGTGATGGCTATCTACGCAAAGGAAAACGGTGAGGGTATGGTGTTCGGCAGTGAACCCGGCTCGCCGGATCCTGACGGAACTGGTCGGGAGCGTGAAGGAGAGTCGTCACCGTCCGGGCAAGAGGATCGACCCTCAGGAAGGCCGACGCTGAAAGTTGTCAAATAGCGATAATTGAGGTTCCGGAAAGCCAGCGCAAGCTGGCTTTTTTTATCCCCCGAAAAGTTTGCCGTCAATCAGCCCGCACAGGGCATTGATAATCAACAGCAACAGTGGTGTCGCTTCAGTCGGGCTCAGATTATTGAGCGCGATCTCGTGGTCTTCCGGATGCATGAGTGAGGTGATATCCGATTTCTCTCTGGCACTGAGAACCACAACGCTCATCTCCCGGTCGTGGGCGGCCTGGATGGCCTGGATGAGGTTGGCCTTGTGGCCATCGTCGACGATCACGAAAAGCAGATCACCAGGCTTGCCAATCGCTCTTACCTGCCTTGAGAAGGTGTCGTTGAATCTGTTGTCCCGACAGATAGCCGAGTAAGTAGTGGCGTCCGCCCCAAGGTTGATGGCGGGAAGTGCCGGCCGGTCCTGCTCGAACCGGTTGAGAAGCGAGGTGCAGAAATACTGGGCCAGTATATTGGCATTGCCATTGGCGCAGGTGATGATTTTTCCATCCTGGAGCAGAGTTGCCACAAAGGCATCTGCCACCTCCTCAATGGCAGGCCCGGCAGTGCTTGCGGCCTGTGCGGTGTGTTCCATGTGGCTCGCGAACCATTGATTGATCTGGTGTTCGGTGTCGGTCATCGTCGGTTTCACTATCCTGCCAGAATTGCATTCCGGATCCATTGTACCCGGTATTTTTTGACGGTACCCGGGCTGATCGCGATGACATCAATCCTCGAAACGGCATGCCAGAGTCCATGCCTGTGCAGATAAAAGGAAACGGCTTTGAGGAGCCGTTGCTGTTTCGGATAATTGATGGAGCTTGCCGGGTCTACAAGGCTGCCAGGGCCCCGGTATCGGACTTCAAAAAAGACCAGTGTTTCGCCATCGCGGCCAATGAGATCTATCTCGCCACCGCGGTTATACACGTTGCGTTCCAGAATGTGGACGCCGCGACTGGCAAGGTAGCGCGCCGCTACGCCTTCAAAGTGGCTTCCCAGGGTTTTCGTGCCATCCATGGCGATTGTATCGTTCCTCAGTCAGAGTCAGTGAGGGGGCTGGGCCTGGTCTCGCTAACCGGCTCTTGTGCCTCTGGTTGAACATCCGGGAGAAGTACCGGGACACCATTCCGGAACTGGGCCCAGAGCTGCTCACGGTGAATGCTGCCCTGCGGTGTCATGGTTAGCAGGCCGGTCTGCCCCGATATCGATGCGCTGTCCACCTGTCTGAGCAGCGGCAGGCGTTTGCTCAGATGCCAGGCATCGGCCCCCATGGCAAACAGCCGGCCGGGCTGGCCCCGGGTGCCCGACATAATGTCGGTGGCCCTGGTCCGGAGTTCGTTAGTGTCGCCCAGAACCCAGGGGATATCGGTGAAGATAACGCCGTTCAGATCACGGTCCCGGGAAGGGGAAGGCGTGCCTTCGTAGATGATCGAAGGAGAATAAACCGGAAGATCGCCACCGAAATAGAAGGCGAAAAGCGGCTTGAACTGACGCGCAATGGTGGGCTCGGCCACCATGACAATCGCGTCGGCATCCTGCCGGCGGCGAGGTTCGAACTCGACATCCATGCCAATGGTGCGTTCAACCTGAATGGCGCGGTCGCGGGAAATGGTAATACCGAGCAGATCTGCGGTGACCGCTCTCAGGTTGTCCTCCTGAAAGAAGCGTTCGATATCCAGGGCAACAAAGCCCTCGTAGGTGGCCATCTGCTGCAGTAAAGCCTGCTCCACCCGGTCCCCCCATTCACCCTGGGGAATCAGCACCAGTACCTGATCCAGCCCTTCCGCTGCCAGTCTGTCGGCAATCTGCCTGGCTTCGTCTTCGGCCGACAAGCCGAACTGGTAGAGGCCGTCTGGCGCCTGGTATCCGGACGGCAGATAATTCAGCCCCAGGGCCGGTACCGGCAGCGTGTTCATGGAGCTCAACCCGGCGAGGGCGTCTTTCTCAAGGGGGCCGACCACCAGGTCGATATCCTGTTGAGCGATCTCTCGGTACAGCTCACTGAACGGGGTGGCAGAGGTGTCAAAAATCCGGATGTCGGTATTGCTGCGATTGGTGGAGTCGTCCAGATAGTATGCGGCAAGAAAACCATCCCGAATTGCTTTTCCTGCGGTAGCAAGCGGACCGTTCAGCGGTAACGCCAGGGCAATTTTCTCGGGGCGGCTGGCCGCCAGTGTTGCGATCAGCCGCAGGTCGGATGGCAGCACCTGTGCAGCCGGGTGACCCGGCCAGTTATTCTGCCAGTTTCGGATGACGCGTCCCTGCTCGTCGATGCCGATATCCGGGGCTCGTACCGTGCGAGCCAACTCAAGCCAGCCTTCGGCCTCATAGCCGATGGCCTCTCCGGAAGCTGTGGCCAGCTGGTCATCAGGTATTTGTTCAAGGAGGGACCAGACCCGGTCGTGAATTTTCTGGGCATCGGCAGTGCTGTCTGTCTGGGCCAGTAAAATAAGCGTCATGGCGGCGGACAGTGGATTCTCCGCCAGGGCATAGGTGTCAGCCTGCAGGTTGGCTGCCCGGCTCATAAGGTCGGCCGGGTAGTCCATAAAGTCGGAAGGCGACATTGCACTGGCAAGGTCTTTCGCCCAGGCTTGATCGTCAAGCGCCGTTGCACTCGCCATGGCCAGAAGCCGCTTCTGGTTCTCGAGCCCTGGTGCCGGTTGCGCAAGCCTCTGGCTTTGCAGTAGCGTTCGGGCTGCCGCATGGTCGCCCTGATCCTGGAATCGGCTGGCAATCCTGAGCAGATAACTCTGCGCTGTCTTGAGGTCGTCTTCCTGACTGGCCAGTTCAAGGGCCTGGTTGGCGGTTTGGGCAACGTGTGACTCAAGATTGACACTGGCACAACCGACCGAGAAAAGTGTGGCGGCCAAAACGCTGGCAAGGGCTCGTTGATGGATGCGGATCTTTATCATGGCAAGCTCGAAATACTCCGGATTATTGGGCTTGTGGCGCCAGGCTAACGGTGGCAAGTTTAACAGCTCCGGGGTCAATTCACATGACGTAACTGTCACGGTCCGGACAGTGGTATCAATGAGGCAGCAAACTTGAAAAACGAGACCAGTGATTCTTCCGCTTCTGCGCACCGGAAAAGTAGTGCCGGCGGGACCCTCTTTATTGTGGCTACCCCCATCGGCAACCTTGATGACCTGTCGCCCCGCGCCATTCGCGTGCTCGGCAGTGTTGATGTGGTTGCTGCCGAGGATACCCGCTACAGCGGCCGATTGCTCAGCCATCTGGGGATTCAGAAAAAGCTGATTGCGCTGCACGATCATAATGAAAAAGACCGTGCTGGTGGATTGCTGGCTGAACTTGAGGCGGGGCGGGACGTGGCCCTGGTTTCCGATGCCGGTACCCCGCTGATTTCCGATCCCGGTTATGTGCTGGTCCGCGAGGCCCGGGCCGGGGGCTATCGGGTCAGCCCCATTCCGGGGGCCTGTGCCCTGGTGGCCGCGCTGAGTGCTGCCGGTTTACCCACGGACCGGTTTCTGTTTGTCGGGTTCCTGCCGGCAAAACGTTCCGGTCGCAAGGCAAGTCTGGACGCTCTCAAGGAGGAAGTGGCAACGCTGGTATTTTATGAATCTCCGCATCGAATTCTGGAATCCGTGCGGGATATTTCTGAGGTGCTTGGGTCAGAGCGGGAAATGGTGCTTGGCCGGGAACTTACCAAGACCTTCGAAACCTTCTATTCCGGTTCGGTGAGCGAGGTTCTGGCAGTGCTGGAGCAGGATCCCCACGGCACCCGTGGCGAGTTTGTGGTGATGATCCGCGGTGCCGAGCCCCAGTCAGCCAGGAGCGATGCCGCGACTCTGGATGTCGACCGGGTGCTGAAGGTGCTGTTGGCAGAATTGCCGGTCAAGACGGTGGCAAAGATGGCGGCCGAGCTGACCGGGCTATCGAAAAATGAACTTTACCAGCGGGCCCTGGCACTGAAGGACGGTTGAATGCCGGAGCAGTTCCTCTTGCAAGGCTATGGGCGCAGGAGTATTGTCTCGCCCGAGCTCGCCAGACAGTCGCCGCCGGTTTTGTGCCGGGGGAGGAAAGTCCGGGCTCCACAGGGCAAGGTGCCAGGTAACGCCTGGGCGGCGTGAGCCGACGGAAAGTGCAACAGAAAGCAGACCGCCTAAGCGCCTTCGGGCGCCGGTAAGGGTGAAACGGTGCGGTAAGAGCGCACCGCGTGGCTGGCAACAGCCCACGGCGATGGTAAACCCCACCTGGAGCAAGACCAAATAGGAATCCAATGGCGTGGCCCGCGCTGGATTCGGGTAGGTTGCTTGAGGCCTGTGGTGACGCAGGCCCTAGATGAATGACTGTCCGAGACAGAACCCGGCTTATCGGCGAGCTCGCTTTTTTATTCCCTTCATGTGAAGTCTGTCATTCTCAGCAGGCATCTTTTATAGCCAAAAAATCTTAAACCTCACTTGTCTTCTTCAGACTTTTTTGCAGGTGTTTGATTTTGCTTCTTTTCTTTTCCGTAATCTCATCATTTTATTGAGCCCGGCTCCGTAACCTCTTGTCATAAAAGGAACTTTCCTGCGTGTGGCGCTGTTTGCGGCGCTTGCATTGTGTATTGCGTGTTTCTATAGTGTGCGGAAGTGGGAAAAAGTGGTTTCTAGTGGTTTTTTGTGGATTTCAGCGCCCAGAGACAGTGTGAATGAGCAATTTTCTCGGCAGTCATGCCATCAATATGGATGCGAAGGGTCGCCTGGCGATCCCCGCCAAGGTGCGCGAGCAGCTCGCGCAGGCCTGTGGTGGGCGCATTGTATTGACGGCGAATGCCGACGAAGAGCGCTGCCTGCTGGTTTATCCGGAGCCCGAGTGGGAAGTTCTGAGGCCCAAGATTGAGGCGCTTCCCAATATGAATAAGGCAGCTCGCCGCCTGCAGCGACTGATTCTGGGTAATGCAGCCCCCATGGAGCTGGATTCAGCAGGGCGAATTCTGATTCCGCCCACCCTGAGAAGCTACGCCCATCTGGAGAAAAAACTGATGCTGATCGGGCAGGGCAAGAAATTTGAGCTCTGGAGTGAAGAGCGCTGGTTTGCCTGGCTTGATGAATCCTCCGATGACGATGAAATGCCGCCTGAGATGGAGGCATTGTCGCTATGACCTCCGATCGCAGTCAGGAGGCCGGCGCGGCATACGCCCATCGTTCGGTCCTTCTGGATTCGGCGGTCGACTTACTGGTCAACGACCCCGATGGATACTACGTGGATGGCACCTTTGGCCGGGGTGGCCATAGTCGTCTCGTTCTTGGACGTCTTGGTGAGAGCGGGCAGCTGTTGGGTATCGACAAGGACCCCGAGGCGATCAGTTCGGCCAGAGAGCTGGCGGCACAGGATAGTCGCTTTCATTATTTTCACGGTTCCTTTGCCGATCTGGAATCGGCGGTAACCGGGCAGGGCTGGAAATCGGTGAATGGGGTGTTGCTGGATCTCGGTGTCTCATCGCCCCAGCTTGATGACGCCTCCCGGGGATTCAGCTTCATGCGCGATGGTCCACTGGATATGCGCATGAATACCGAGCAGTCGCCCAGCGCGGCGGAATGGCTGGCAACCGCAGAGGAAGCTGACATTGCAAACGTGATCTTCCGGTATGGCGAAGAACGTTTCTCACGCCGGATTGCGCGGCTCCTTGTCGAGCGTCGGCAGGAGGCGCCGGTTGAAACGACCCGCCAGCTGGCGGAGCTGGTCAGTGAGGCCGTGCCGAAAAAAGAAAAGCACAAGCACCCGGCCACCCGGACGTTTCAGGCGATCCGGATCTATATCAACCGGGAGCTTGAGGATCTGGAAGCGGGCCTGCAGGCGGCTGTTGATTGCCTCGCCCCCGGCGGGCGCCTGGTGGTTATAAGCTTCCATTCGCTGGAAGACCGGCTGGTCAAGCGCTTTATGAGAGATCTGGCTCGCGGCCCCCAACTGCCCAAGGGGGTGCCGGTAACCGCCGATCAGGAAGCATCGGACTTCCGGCTGGTTGGCAAGGCCAGTAAAGCCGGGGCCGATGAAGTTAGCGATAACGTACGTGCCCGCAGCGCAGTCATGCGGGTGCTGGAACGCACTGATATCAGAAAGAAGTCGCAGGGGAGCGCGTAATCATGGGTGCCGTAGCCATTGAAGAGCCGGTAAAGACGGCAAAGCTCAACAAACAGAAGGTTCGGGACGGCGTTGCAACGGCTGTCCGGATTTCAAGGCAGGTTTTCGATGCCACCCGGCAAGGCAGAGTGCTGGTTTCTCTTGGTCTGGTGGCGCTGTTGGTGGCTTCCTCCATCGGTGTGGTCGTTAGTGCTCATGAAAACCGGGAGCTGTTCAACACCTTGTCCCAGCTTCATGCGGAGCGGGATCGTTATCAGAGTGAGTGGAGTCAGCTGTTGCTTGAACAAAGTGCGCTGAGCGCGCATGGCCGGGTAGAGAACCTTGCTGCGGAGCGTTTCAATATGGTGGTTCCGGGACGTCAGGATATTGTCCTGGTGCCCCTGATGTCTCCGATTGCCGGCCAGTAATCGACGATAACAACAACGTTCAGGGTGATCGACGTGTCCGATCAGGGAAAGAAGACAACATGGGGGCAGCGTTTGGCGGTCGGGCTTGTAGCCTGGCGCTTCGGTTCTGTGCTGGGTCTTTTTCTCCTGGTTGTCGGAGTCCTGGGCTGGCGTCTGGTCGACCTTCACGTGGTCGACAATGAATTCCTCCGCAAGCAGGGCGACGTACGGACCATTCGGGTTGAGACCATTGACGCCCATCGGGGCGTAATTACCGACCGGTATGGCGAGCCTCTGGCGGTCAGTACGCCAGTACAGACAATCTGGGCCAACCCATCTGAAACCGATCCGGCTGAACCGCGGCTGGCTAATCTCGCCCGGGTGCTCGACATCAATGAGGCGTCGCTGCGTGAGCGGCTGAGAGACTACTCCGGTCGCGAATTTATCTACCTTCGCCGTAAAGTGCAGCCGGGCCTTGCCCGACAGGCGCTGGCTCTGGACATTGAGGGTGTGTATGGGCGACAGGAGTATCGGCGCTACTACCCGGCAGGTGAGGTAACTGCTCATGTGGTCGGCTTTACCAACATTGATGAGCTTGGTCAGGAGGGTATTGAGCTTGCCTACAACCAGTGGCTTTCCGGCGAGTCTGGACGGAAGCGGGTCCTGAAGGATAACCGCGGGCGTATCATCAAGGATCTGACGCTGATCAGGGATGCCAGCCCCGGCCAGGATCTTTCGCTCAGTATCGACTTGCGTCTTCAGTACCTGGCCTACCGGGAGCTCAAGGCAGTGGTCGCCGCTCATAACGCCCGAGGCGGCACACTGGTGATGCTCGATGTGGATTCCGGTGAGGTTCTGGCGATGGTGAACCAGGGATCCTATAACCCCAACGATCGCAGCCAACTGGCAGCAGAGAATCTGAGAAACAAGGCGATCACCGATCTGTTTGAGCCAGGCTCAACCATGAAGCCGATAACCATGGCGGCCGCGCTGGAGTCTGGCAAGTATTCGGTCAATAGCTCCATCGATACCAATCCGGGATACCGGCGGTTTGGCCGTTATACCATACGCGATCATCGCAACTATGGTCTGATCGATACCACTGACATTATTGTCAAATCCAGTAACGTCGGAATCAGCAAGATTGCCACGGAGCTCGGCGGCGATGTTATCCGGGATCTTTATGCCCGGCTCGGGCTTGGTCAGCCGACCGGAATCGGATTTCCCGGAGAGGCTGTCGGTGTGCTGCCAGCGCCAGCAAAGTGGCGGCCGGTGGAGGAGGCGACCCTGTCCTATGGCTATGGCATGAGCGTGAATGCTCTGCAACTGGCGCAGGCTTATATGGTGATCGCCAATGGTGGGGTGCGCTACCCGCTGAGCCTTATTAAACAGGAAGAGAAGCCCGAAGGGCATCGAGTGCTGTCCGAAAAAGTCACCTACGAGATTCGCAATATGCTCGGTCAGGTGGTTTCCCGGGGCACGGGCAAGCGGGCCCAGCCGGGATTTTATTCGGCCGGGGGCAAGACAGGAACGGTTCACCTGGTTGGCGATCAGGGTTATGAAGACAGCCAGTATAAGGCCATTTTTGCCGGTATGGCCCCGATTGATAATCCGAGACTGGTTACGGTTGTGGCCGTTGATGCGCCGCAGTCCGGTGAATACTACGGTGGGGAGGTCGCCGCGCCGGTGTTCGCCAGGGTGATGAGTGACGCATTGCGACTGCTGAATGTGAAGCCTGAACTGGAAGTGGGGAAGGCAAAAGCTGCTTCTCCGGCAACCGGGGAGCGAGGATAAGCCTATGTGCATCACATCTCTCAGCACTTTGTTGCAAGGTATCGTAGCGGTTCCGTCGGTATTTGACGTGACTATCCATGGACTGAAGACGGACAGCCGGGACGTGGTTTCCGGTGATGCCTTCATCGCGCTTTCCGGGGCAAACACGCCCGCTGATCACTATGTCGATGCGGCGATCAAGTCGGGCGCCACGGTCATCCTCCTGGAGTCGGGGCAAGCTGGTGAATGTTCTGAGCGGCACGGCGCCCTCCTGGTTCCGGTGGCCGGTCTTCGTGGCCTGGTTGGCAGGATTGCAGATCGGTTCTTCGAGCACCCGTCCCAGCGTCTCCGACTGATCGGGGTGACCGGAACCAATGGCAAGACGTCCGTGTGCCAGTACGTGGCTCAGTTGCTGAAAGAAACCGGCACGCCCTGTGGCGTCCTCGGTACTCTCGGATACGGTATTCCCGGTGCGCTTCAGCCGGCGACCCACACCACACCGGACGCAGTCCAGGTCAACCGGGTACTGTCCCGGATCCTGAAGCAGGACGGGCGTGCGGCGGTCATGGAAGTCTCCTCCCATGCCCTGGATCAGGGGCGGGTGGATAATCTCACCATGACCGGCGCTGTGTTCACCAATCTGACCCGTGATCATCTGGATTACCACGGGTCGATGGAGGCCTATGGCGCAGCCAAAGCCCGGTTATTTGAGCGTGAGGAGCTGCACTTCTCGGTGATCAATTTTGACGACCCCTTCGGCAGGCAGCTCTTCAAGCAGCTGGAGGGTAAGTGTGATCGCGTGCGCTACAGCCTCCACGAGGCCCAGACGGAACTCTGGTTGCGGGAATTCCGGCCAACCGATGAAGGTTTTGACGCCGACGTTGACGGGGAATGGGGCCGGTTTTCTGTTGCCGTGCCCCTGATGGGCAGCTTCAACGCCAGCAATGTGCTGGCCGCGATGGCCACCGTTCTGACCCTCGGGGTTCCGGTTGAGCGGGTCCAGCAGGCTGCTGGTCGTCTGGTTGCCCCGCCGGGCAGACTCGAAAGGTTCGGTGGTGCCAATGGTGTCAGAGTGGTGGTCGATTACGCCCATACCCCGGATGCCCTGGCAAATGCGCTGGCAGCTCTGCGCCCGCATGTGGCCGGTGAGCTGATTTGTGTATTTGGCTGCGGCGGTGACCGCGATTCCGGCAAACGTCCGGAAATGGCCCGGGAAGCCGAGAAGCTTGCAGACCGTGTGGTGGTTACCGATGACAATCCCCGCGGCGAGGATCCCCGGGCGATTGCACAGGATATTCTTGCCGGATTCTCGGATGCGGCACAGGTGTCTGTGATCCACGACCGGGCTGAGGCGATCCAGTCGGCAATTCGTTCGGCCACTCCGAACGACCTCGTTCTGATTGCAGGAAAAGGGCACGAGGCTTACCAGGAAATCGCCGGCCAGAAATACCCGTTCAGCGATGCCGAGCAGGTTCGTCACGTCTTGAAACTCAATGGGGGTGTGGCATGATGCGCGCCTTTTCGCTGGCGGAAGCCAAGACTTGGCTGGGTGCCGAATGCACTTCGGACGATCTTGCGTCAGTGAGCTTCAGCGGGGTTTCCACCGATACCCGTACCCTGGAGCAAGGGCAACTGTTCGTGGCCCTGCGAGGCGAAAATTTTGATGGCCACCGTTTCCTGCAACAGGCGCTGGACAAGGGCGCAGTTGGCCTGGTGGTTGATACGCCTGACAGAAGTGTTGACCTGCCCCAGCTGGTGGTAGGCGACACACTGGAGGCCCTGGCCCGGCTCGCGGCGGGCAACCGCGAAGAAAGCAAAGCCGGCATTCTTGCGATCACCGGCAGCAGCGGTAAGACCACAGTCAAGGAGATGTGCGCCGCCATTCTTTCGCAGATGGGCAAGACGCTTTCGACAAAAGGCAACCTGAACAACCACATCGGCGTTCCGCTTACGCTGTTCGGCCTTTCTCCGGAACACCAGTATGGCGTGATTGAACTGGGTGCTAGCGGGCTGGGTGAAATCGCCCATACCGTCGCCCTGGCGAAGCCCCGCGCTGCCATTCTCACGAATGCCGGCGAGGCCCATCTGGAAGGGTTTGGCAGCTACGAGAATATTGTCCTGGCCAAGGGCGAAATCATTGATGGTGTGGCGGCAGATGGGCTGATGGTGCTCAACCGCGACGACCCGGCTTTTGAAGAGTGGCGAACCCGTGCCGGCGCCCGCCGTGTCGCCGGAGTCAGCCGTCTTGGTGCCGAAGCGGATTATCACGCGGTCATCGAAAACCAGAATGCCGGTACCAGAACCATTCAGGTGAGCGGGCCGGATGGCTGGCAGTGCCGGGTGACGCTGGGACTGGAGGGCGATCACAACATCACCAACATGCTGCTTGCCATTGCTGCCACCCGCGAGCTGGGTGCCAGTGATCAGGCGATTGCTGACGGGCTGGCCAGTGTTGCGCCGGTGAAAGGGCGGCTTCAGGTTCTGAAGCTTTCGCCGGAACTGACGTTGATTGACGACAGTTACAACGCCAATCCGTCGTCCATGAAAGCCGCGCTCGGGGTTCTGGTCGGGCGCGAGGGTCAGAGGATCGCGGTACTTGGCGCCATGGCAGAGCTTGGCGCCGAGGCAAGGGCAATGCATCGGGAAGTCGGAGCGTGTGCCAGGGAGCACGGTATTGATCGACTGATCACCGTGGGGCCGGGTTGTGAAGGTTATGCCGACGGGTTTGGAGAGTCTACTGAGCTTGGGCTGAGCCATGAGCAGGCCGTTGAATCGGTTATTGGAGATAAAAACACACCGTTGACAGTGCTGGTCAAGGGTTCTCGAAGTTCTGCCATGGAACGCGTGGTGGAGGGAATTAAAGAAAAGGTGAATAACTCATGCTGCTCTGGCTGACAGAGATCCTATCACAATACTTTTCCGCACTGACGGTGTTTCAGTATCTGACCCTGCGCGGCATTCTGGGAACACTCACGGCTCTGCTGATTTCCCTGATTATCGGGCCGGTAATGATCCGCAAGCTAAGCCAGTACCAGATTGGCCAGGCCGTGCGGGACGATGGCCCGCAAACCCACCTCAGCAAGGCGGGTACGCCCACCATGGGTGGCGCGCTGATTCTGGTGGCGATCGGCATCAGTACCCTGTTGTGGGCAGATCTTGGCAATCGTTATGTCTGGGTCACCATCCTGGTGACGCTGCTGTTCGGTGCCATTGGCTGGATTGATGACTATCGCAAGGTGGTGGAGCGCAATCCACGAGGCCTGCCGGCCCGGTGGAAGTACTTCTGGCAATCCGTGATTGGTGCGAGCGCTGCGATTGCGCTCTACTTCAGTTCTGCCTTGCCCCAGGAAACTTCCCTGTACGTGCCCTTTGTCAAACAGGTATCGCTGACCCTGGGGCCGGTATTTTTCATTCTGCTCAGCTACTTCGTAATTGTCGGAAGCAGCAACGCCGTCAATCTCACCGACGGTCTTGATGGCCTGGCCATCATGCCGACAGTCATGGTGGCCGGTGCGCTCGGCCTATTCGCGTATCTGTCCGGGCACGCCCAGTTTGCCGATTACCTGTTGATCCCCCATCTGCCCGGTACCGGGGAACTCATCGTGTTCTGCGGGGCGCTGGTAGGTGCTGGCCTCGGATTTCTCTGGTTCAACACCTACCCGGCCCAGGTGTTCATGGGTGATGTCGGTGCTCTTGCCCTCGGTGCTGCCCTCGGCGTGGTGGCGGTTATCGTCCGGCAGGAAATTGTGCTGTTTATCATGGGCGGTGTTTTTGTCATGGAAACGATCTCGGTGATCCTGCAGGTGGCTTCGTTCCGCCTGACCGGTCGCAGGATCTTCCGCATGGCGCCCTTGCACCATCATTTTGAACTCAAAGGCTGGCCCGAGCCGCGGGTTATTGTCCGGTTCTGGGTTATCACCGTTGTTCTGGTCCTGATTGGCATTGCCAGTCTGAAGCTGAGATAGGAAGACGCAGCAGTTATGAGTGTCATTGTTTCAGATCGTCGCACATTGGTCGTAGGGCTCGGTAAAACCGGGCTTTCCTGCGTGCGCTATCTGTCTGCGCAAGGACGGGACATAACGGTTGCCGACAGCCGTGCAGAACCGCCCGGACTGAACGAGCTGCGCGCGGAATGGCCGGATATTCCAGTGCACCTGGGGCGATTCGATACGGAACTGTTTGCCGGTTTCAACGAGCTGGTGGTCAGCCCGGGCATCAATGTGGCGGAGCCTGCGATTGCCGGTGCGGCAAAGCAGGGTGCGCGAATCAGGGGTGATATTGATCTGTTCGCCGAGGCCGCGGATGCCCCGATTATTGCCATTACCGGTTCGAACGGTAAAACCACGGTGACCACTCTCGTCGGTGAAATGGCCAGGGCGGCGGGGCGCAAGGTGGCCGTTGGCGGCAATATCGGCACGCCTGCCCTGGACCTGTTGGGTCAGGACGCCGAACTATACGTACTGGAGCTGTCCAGTTTTCAGCTGGAAACCACCGAAGAGCTGAACGCTCTTGCCGCCACGGTGCTGAACGTCAGCGATGACCACATGGACCGCTACCCCAACAAGATGGCGTATTTCCAGGCCAAGCAGCGGATCTTCCGGGGCTGCAGGAATGCGATCGTCAATCTGGACGATGCCCTGAGTACGCCGATGGCGCGGGACACCCTTCGCTTCCTCTGTTTCGGCTTTTACCGGGTTAACCCGGAAACGTTCAGTACCCGGGATGACGACGAAGGCACCTGGATTACCTTCGGTTTCGATAACCTACTTCTGACCAGCGAACTGAAGCTGATGGGGCACCACAACGTCAGCAACGTGATGGCCGCATTGGCCCTGGGGCATGCGGCCGGATTGCCGATGGATGTGATGCTGAAAGTGGCCCGGGAGTTTCCGGGCTTGCCGCACCGGTGTGAATTTGTTCGCCGGCTTGGCGATGTGGACTTTATTAATGACTCCAAAGGCACCAATGTGGGCGCCACAGTGGCAGCGATTGAGAGCCTCGCGCCGGAAAATGGCAAGGTTGTTTTGATCGCTGGCGGCGACGGCAAGGGCGCAGATTTTACCGCGCTGGAAGCGCCCATTGCCCTGCATTGCCGGGCGGTTGTGCTGATCGGGCGTGATGCACAGGCCATTGCCGATGTCCTCGGTACCGGGATTCCGGTTTATTTGTCGGAGAGCCTGGCTGATGCGGTCTACCGCTCAGCTGAACTGGCGCTTCCGGGAGATCGGGTGTTGCTGTCTCCGGCCTGTGCCAGTTTCGATATGTTCCGCGACTACCTGGATCGTGGTGATCAGTTCCGTTCATTGGTGGAGGGCCTGTGATGCACGCAGATCTCTCGCTACCGAACCGGAATCAGTGGCTTGGAGAAATCCAGCCGCTACCAATGCTGGTAATCAGTTCCCTGGCCCTGCTGGTCATAGGGGTCGTGATGATTTCCTCCGCCTCCATGGATATGGCCTCGGCTACGATGGGAAACAGCTATCACTATGTAATCCGTCAGCTTCTGTTCGCGGGGCTTGGCTGCGGGTCGGCCCTGATCGCCGTTAACGTGCCTGTCGCCTGGTGGGAACGCAGCGGCTGGTTGCTGCTCGGGATTGGCCTGCTGGTGCTGGTGCTGGTTTTGACGCCCCTGGGACGGACCGTCAATGGCTCAACCCGCTGGATTCCATTTGGCCTGTTTAACGTTCAGGTGTCGGAAGTGGCCAAGCTCTGCCTGATTGCGTACCTGGCCAGCTACGTTGTTCGGCGCCGGGAAGAGCTGCTCAATACCTGGCCCGGCTTTCTGAAGCCCCTGGTGGTTCTCGGTCTGGCTTCGGTGCTGCTTGTGATTCAGCCGGATTTTGGTGCGACGGTGGTGCTTGTCAGCGCGGCGGCAGGAATGATTTTCCTGAGCGGTGTCCGGCTGAGCCGTTTTGTGCCGCTGATCGGCACTCTGGTGGTATTGGGCGCTATCCTGATTGTCACCCAGCCATATCGGCTGAAGCGGGTTGTCAGCTATCTCGACCCATGGAAGGACCAGTTCGACAGCGGTTACCAGCTAACCCAGTCTCTCATCGCCTTTGGTCGCGGAGACTGGGGCGGCGTCGGCCTTGGTAACTCGATCCAGAAATTGTTCTATCTGCCAGAGGCCCATACCGATTTCATCTTCGCCATTATTGCCGAGGAATTCGGTTTGCTGGGCTCATTGCTGGTGCTGGCTCTCTTCGCGTTGCTGGTGGTTACCGGATTTGTGATCGCCCGCCGGGCAGAGAAGGCGGCGATGCCCTTCGGTGCCTGCTTTGCCTACGGCCTCACTTTGCTGATCGGTCTTCAGGCTGCTATCAACATGGCCGTCAGCACCGGCCTTCTGCCCACCAAAGGGCTGACTTTGCCGTTGGTCAGCTACGGCGGCTCCAGCCTGATGATCACCTGTGTCAGCATCGGTATTCTGGCCCGGGTCGAGATGGAGCGTCTTGATCAGGCAAAGCTGGCCCGAGAGAAGGCCGGACCGAAAACGCGGGGAGGTGCGGTGTATGACTGAACAGCGCCGCTTCCTGATGATGGCTGGTGGCACCGGCGGGCATGTTTTCCCGGCCTTGGCGACAGCCCGGGCACTGGAGGCCCATGGTCACCAGGTCTACTGGCTCGGTGCCAGTGGCGGTATGGAGCAGAGGCTGATCGGTGAAACCGATATTCCGCTGTCACTGATTCATATTTCCGGCCTCCGCGGCAAGGGCAAGCTGGCGCTGTTGCTGGCGCCTTTCCGGCTGATGCGGGCATTGGGCGAAGCATTCACTATCCTGCGCCAGATCCGGCCAGACTGCGTGGTTGGCATGGGCGGCTTTGTCACCGGTCCCGGTGGTGTGGCGGCCTGGTTGACCAGGACACCGCTGGTGATCCATGAACAGAATGCCATCGCTGGCATGACCAACCGGCTTCTGGTGAGGTTTGCAGAAACCGTTCTGGAAGCCTTCCCTGGCAGTTTCGGTCCCAAAGTTGTTACCCGTTGCACGGGCAACCCGGTCCGGGAGGACCTGGCCGAAATGACCGTGCCAGAGCAACGGCTGGCGGGCCGGAAAGGTCCGCTCCGGTTGCTGGTGATTGGCGGCAGTCTCGGTGCCCAGGTTTTCAACGAGCAGTTACCCGAGGCCCTGGCCATGTTGCCGGAAGGCGACCGGCCGACGGTCCGCCACCAATGTGGTGAACGCCACGCCGATGCTGCCCGGCAGGCCTATGAGCAACACGGGGTTGAGGCCAGCGTGGAGCCGTTTATCAAGGATATGGCCGAGGCCTACCAATGGGCAGACCTGGTTTTGTGCCGGTCCGGCGCATTGACCGTTTCCGAGCTGTGTGCCGTGGGTATTGGCGCAGTCCTGGTGCCATTTCCCCATGCGGTGGATGACCACCAGACCAGAAATGGTCAACAGATGGTGGCGGCAAAAGCGGCCATCCTGATTCCCCAATCAAAGATGACCCCGGCGGTGCTGGCGGAAACCCTGGGCGACCTGGCCCGGGACCGCAGCCGGGTAACCGATATGGCGAAGGCCGCCCGAACGCTGGCCCGCCCCGATGCAACGGAGAGAGTCGTGAATTACTGTCTGGAGGCCGCCAATGGCTGATGCAACCAATCCGCCCCTGGTCTACCAGGTGCCCGAAATGCGTCGGATTCGCCACATCCACTTCGTGGGTATCGGCGGCGCCGGCATGAGTGGCATTGCCGAAGTGCTCAAAAACCAGGGCTACGACGTCTCCGGCTCGGATCTGAAAGAAGGCACGGTGACCGATCGCCTGAAGGCCATGGGCATTGAGGTTCAGATTGGCCACCGGGAAGAGAACAGCGCCAGTGCCGACGTGGTGGTGGTTTCCTCCGCAGTGTCTTCCGACAATCCGGAAGTCGCCGCTGCCCGCAACCGCCGGGTCCCGATCGTGCCCAGGGCGGAAATGCTGGCGGAAATCATGCGCTACCGTCACGGCATCGCAGTGGCTGGCACTCACGGCAAGACCACCACCACGAGCCTGATCGCATCCATTCTCGGGGAAGCGGGCCTGGATCCGACCTTTGTGATTGGGGGCAAGCTCAACAGCGCGGGAACCAATGCCCAGCTGGGTGGCTCCCGCTATCTGGTGGCAGAGGCGGATGAAAGTGATGCGTCGTTCCTGCATCTGACACCGGTGATTTCGGTGGTAACCAACATCGAAGCCGATCACATGGACACCTACGGTGGTGATGTCGAAAAACTGAAGCAGACCTTCGTGGATTTCCTGCACAACCTTCCGTTTTACGGCGTGGCAGTGATGTGTGTGGATGACGGCTACGTTCAGGAGATTATTCCCCGGATCTCCCGGGCGATCATTACCTACGGCATCGATAATTCCGAGGCGGATTACCGGGCGGAGAATATTACCTCTGACGGTCTGCGGACCCACTTTGTGGTTAAGCGGCCGGCTGGCAGGAGCGATCTGACGGTCGAACTGAAAATGCCCGGGCGTCATAACGTGATGAATGCACTGGCGGCCATTGCAGTGGCCACCGACGAGGGTGTTGCCGATGAGGCGATCTGCCGCGGTCTGGCCGGATTTGCCGGCGTCGGACGGCGGTTCCAGGTTTACGGCGATTACCAGATACCGAAGGGCACAGTCACTCTGGTAGATGACTATGGTCACCACCCCACGGAAGTGGAGGCGGTTATCCGGGCGGCCCACGATGCCTGGCCGGACCGGCGCCTGGTGATGTTGTATCAGCCCCATCGGTTCACCCGTACCCGGGACCTGTACGAAGATTTTGTCCGGGTGCTTTCGGAAGTGGACGGCCTGCTGCTGATGGATGTCTATTCTGCCGGCGAGCCGGCGATCCCGGGCGCGGACGGTCGTGCCCTGTGCCGCAGTATTCGTCAGCGAGGGCAGGTGGAGCCGGTGTTTGTCGAGGATAACCGGGAAATTGAATCCCTGCTGGCCAATGTCCTGCAGGACGGCGACCTGCTGATAACACAGGGCGCCGGTGATATTGGTGGCGTTGCAGCGCGGCTGGCGGCCGGGGGAGTGATAGCGGGTGAGTGACATGCATCATTCAGAGCCACAGGCCTATCAGGCAGACCCGGATCTGGTCCGGGCGCTCGGACGGGTTGCTGTGTTCATGGGGGGAGATTCCGCTGAGCGTGACGTGTCCCTGAAGAGCGGCAAGGCAGTGCTTGCTGCGCTGGTATCGGCCGGCGTTGATGCCTATGCCGTCGATGTCCGGGGTTGTCTGCTGAAAACCGTGGAAAACCCCCAGTTTGACCGGGTGTTCATTGCTCTGCACGGCCGTGGCGGTGAGGACGGTACCATTCAGGCAATTCTGTCCCAGGCGGGAATTCCCTACACCGGCAGTGAGATGCTGGCCTCGGCATTGGCGATGGACAAGCTGAGAACCAAGTACGTGTTTGAAGGCTGCGGCTTGCCAACACCGAAGTTCCGGACCATGTCCGATGCGGACCAGGCGGATCAGATCATTGGGCAGTTGCGGGTGCCGCTGAGTGTCAAACCTTCCCGGGAAGGCTCCAGCATTGGTATCCGCAAGGTGTACAACGCCGCAGAGCTGGCCGAAGCCTACGAAGCTGCCGCGGCACTGGACAGTCTGGTTCTGGTCGAGGAATGGGTCGAAGGCCCGGAGTTCACGGTCAGTCTGTTGCAGGATCAGGCCCTTCCGGCTATTGGCCTGAGCGCCAGCACCGAGCACGTTTTTTACGATTACGACGCCAAGTACCTGGCGGACGACACCCGTTATCAAATTCCCTGTGGCCTGGCACCCGAGGACGAAGTTCGCCTCCAGCACCTGGCACTGGACGCGTTCCGGGTTGTCGGCTGCCGGACCTGGGGCCGGGTCGACATTATGCAGGACAGCGACGGCCAGTTCTGGCTGTTGGAAGTCAATACCGTGCCCGGGATGACCGACCACAGCCTCGTGCCCATGGCGGCTAAGGCGGCGGGCATCAGTTTCGAGGAATTGGTGGTCCGGATACTGAAGGACACCCTGGAGGGCGCCGATGCTTGAGACACTGCTGATCCGGAGCCGGGCGACACCGTCCGAGCCCCCGCGGCGCCGGGGGGCAACCTCCCTCGGTCCCGAGCGGGACCGGTTTGGCGTGTTGAAAGGTGTCCTGGCTGCGGTGCCCTGGCTTCAGGTGGGCATGGGCGCGGCGATTGTGCTGCTTGCTGCGTTGGTGCCCTGGGGCACGGGCAAGGTACTCGGCGCGATGGATCAGCAGATCCTGGCTGTGGACGTGAAAGGCGAGTTTGTTGGTGATAGCCGGGTGGCGATCGAGCGTGCCGCTGCCAACTGGGTTGGCAAAAGCTACTTCGCCACCGATCTGTCCGACATCAAGGCCAGTCTGGAGCGGCGGCCCTGGGTTGAATCCGCTGCGGTACAGCGGGTCTGGCCGGATCGCCTGATGATTGATATCCGGGAGAAGAAGCCATTGGCGTACTGGACTGATGGCCGCCTGGTAAGCCGGACCGGAGAGTTGTTTGCGCCTTCCAACCCGGAAGTGGCGGGCAAATTGCCCAGACTGGCCGGGCCGGATGAGCGGGTGCGTGATGTGATCGATATGGCGCGGACCATGAGCGAGCAACTGGTTGCCAGAGGGCTGGGTTTCGCCGGCCTGACCCTGGAACATCGGGGGGCCTGGACCCTGCAGCTGGCCAATGGCATCGAAGTGGTGCTTGGCCGGGATCAGGTGAAACAGAGATTTGAGCGGTTTATCACGGTGTATGAGAACCGACTGGCGTCACGGTCGGACGAAGTCAGTCGGGTGGATGCCCGCTATACCAACGGTGTAGCGGTCAAATGGAAGGCTGCAGAAGCAGCTTCCGGCCCGAAAACTTAGCAACGGTTAATTCAGACCTACGGTTTGGTGAAATACATGTCATCGGTTGAAACGGAAAACATGATTGTCGGCCTCGATATCGGAACCTCCAAGGTGGTTGCGATTGTCGGCAAGCGCAAAATGGACGGCACCATCGAGGTGGTGGGTATTGGCTCCCATCCTTCCCGGGGCCTGAAGCGCGGGGTTGTGGTGAACATTGAAACCACGGTCCAGGCCATTCAGCGCGCTGTGGAGGAGGCGGAGTTGATGGCGGGGTGTCGCATTCACTCGGTCTACGCGGGGATTGCCGGCAGCCACATCAAGAGCCTCAACTCCCACGGGATTGTTGCCATCCGTGATCGGGAGGTCACCCAGGCCGATATCGACCGTGTGATTGATGCTGCCCAGGCGGTGGCGATTCCGGCCGATCAGAAAATCCTGCATATCCTGCCCCAGGAGTTCGTGATCGACAGCCAGGAAGGCATCAAGGAGCCGATGGGCATGTCGGGTGTGCGCCTGGAAGCAAAGGTGCACCTGGTGACCTGCGCGGTGAATGCGGCCCAGAACATCGAGAAATGTGTGAAGCGCTGTGGACTGGAGGTGGACGACATCATCCTTGAGCAGCTGGCATCCAGCCACGCCATTCTCACCGAAGACGAAAAGGAACTGGGTGTCTGCGTCGTGGACATTGGCGGCGGTACAACCGACATCGCGGTCTTTACCGGCGGTGCTATCCGCCACACCGCCGTGATCCCGATCGCCGGCGACCAGGTGACCAACGACATTGCCATGGCGTTGCGCACGCCAACCCAGAATGCCGAAGAGATCAAGATCAAGTACGCCTGCGCACTGACCCAGCTGGCCGGTGCGGATGAAACCATCAAGGTGCCGAGTGTCGGCGATCGTGCTCCGCGGGATCTGTCCAGGCAGGCCCTGGCCGAGGTGGTGGAGCCCCGTTACGAGGAGCTGTTCACCCTGGTGCAGTCAGAATTGCGCCGGTCCGGGTTCGAGGACCTGATCCCGGCAGGCATCGTGATAACCGGCGGTTCCTCCACCATGGAAGGCGTGGTGGAGCTGGCCGAAGAGATCTTCCACATGCCGGTAAGGCTGGCCTGTCCGCAGGCGGTGTCCGGTATGACGGAGGTGGTCAACAACCCGATCTACGCCACCGGCGTTGGGTTGTTGATCCATGGTTTCCGCCAGATGGATCTGGGGCGGACACCGGTGCTCAAGGGTGAAGATGCACCCTCGCTGTTTGAGCGCATGAAAGCCTGGTTTACCGGTCATTTCTGACGGCGCCGGGTAAGCAATAAACGAAGGTATCTCGAAAATACAATCTCGAACAAACAGCCTGAGAAAAGGCTGTAAAACAGCACGAAGGAGTAGGGGAAATGTTTGAACTCGTCGATAATGTCCAGCAAAACGCTGTCATTAAAGTCGTCGGTGTTGGCGGAGGTGGCGGTAACGCCGTGCGCCACATGCTCAACAGCGACATCGAAGGTGTGGAATTTATCTGCGCCAATACGGACGCCCAGGCGCTGACCGATATGGACGCGCGCCAGATTATTCAGCTTGGTGGCAATATCACCAAGGGGCTGGGTGCCGGCGCCAACCCGGAGGTCGGGCGTCAGTCTGCCCTGGAAGACCGTGATCGCATCGCCGAAGCCATCAAGGGTGCCGACATGGTGTTCATTACTGCCGGAATGGGCGGTGGTACCGGCACCGGCGCTGCGCCGATCGTGGCGGAAGTGGCCCGGGAACTGGGTATTCTTACGGTTGCCGTTGTCACCAAGCCGTTCATGTTCGAGGGCGGCAAGCGCATGAGCGTTGCCGAATCCGGCCTGAAGGAGCTGGAGGAAAGCGTTGACTCGCTGATCACCATCCCCAACGAGAAGCTGCTGGCGGTGATGGGCAAGAAGACCAGCCTGCTGGACGCCTTTGCCGCCGCCAACGATGTGCTGCTTGGGGCCGTCCAGGGGATTGCCGACCTGATTACCCGTAACGGCATGATCAACGTCGACTTTGCCGATGTGAAAACGGTGATGTCCGAAATGGGCATGGCGATGATGGGCACTGCCCGCGCTACCGGCGAAAACCGTGCCCGCGAAGCGGCCGAAGCCGCCATCCGCAGCCCGCTGCTGGAAGACATCAACCTCCAGGGCGCCAAGGGTATTCTGGTCAACATTACCGCTGGTATGGACCTGAACCTGGGCGAATTCTCCGAGGTTGGCGATATCGTGCGGGAGTTTGCCTCTGACTCGGCTACTGTCGTTGTAGGTACCGTTATCGATCCGGAAATGACCGACGAACTGAAAGTGACGGTTGTTGCAACCGGGCTTGGTGGTGACCGCGAGAAACCGACCAAGGTTGTCGATAACACCCGTACTCTGGACGGAAAAACCGATTACAACCAGCTGGACCGCCCCGCTGTTCTGCGTCGCCGGGCCGTTTCCCATGGAAACGTGGCGATCGACCAGAGCAAGGATAGCGAAGAACAGGGAGTCGACTATCTCGATATTCCCGCATTCCTTCGCAGGCAGGCTGACTGATAATCTGTTGCAATTGTGATCTGAGTTTGGTTTTCGTACGAAAAACGGAACCCAAAAGCTGGTAAATACGTGCGCTGATTACCTTCAGCCCTGGCCGGAGAGTTGTCCGGCGGGGGCGGATTGGTTAAATGGTATTCAGCCCTGGTTTCTGATATTCTCCGGGCAGATTTTTGCCTAGAATATCGCCTTTTTGTGACGGAAATATGTACCGATGATCAGACAACGGACACTCAAAAACACCATCCGTGCCACCGGTGTTGGCTTGCACTCGGGTGAGAAAGTATATCTGACCCTAAAGCCTGCCCCGGTGGATTCAGGCATCATTTTCCGCCGTACCGATCTGGACCCGATGGTCGAGATTCGCGCCTGCGCGGAAAATGTGGGTGAGACCATGCTGTCGACGACGCTGGTAAAAAACGGTGTCCGTGTGGCGACTGTAGAGCATCTGCTCTCCGCCATGGCTGGTCTCGGTATCGATAACTGCTTTGTGGAGCTCAGCGCTGCAGAAGTACCGATCATGGACGGCTCTGCCGGTCCCTTCGTGTTTCTGCTGCAATCTGCCGGTATTGCCGAGCAGGAGGCTGCCAAACGCTTTATCCGCATCAAGCGCGAAGTGACCATTGAAGAAGGCGACAAGAAGGCGACCTTCCTGCCGTTTGAGGGCTTCAAGGTAAGCTTTGGGATCGATTTTGATCACCCGGTCTTCAAGGGCCGCGCACAGACGGCCACGGTCGACTTCTCAAGCACGTCCTTCGTGAAGGAAGTGAGCCGAGCGCGGACGTTCGGTTTCATGCGCGACATTGAAAAGCTGCGCGCCATGAACCTCGCCCTGGGCGGCAGTGTGGATAACGCGATTGTGGTTGATGACTACAAGATTCTTAACGAAGACGGTCTTCGTTACGATGACGAGTTCGTCAAGCACAAGGTGCTGGACGCCATTGGCGACCTGTATCTTCTGGGCAACAGCCTGATTGGCGAGTTCCGCGGCATCAAGTCCGGCCACGATCTGAACAACAAGCTGTTGCGTAAGCTCCGGGCCGAGGAAGATGCGTGGGAAGTGGTAACGTTTGACGACGAAGCCACGGCTCCGATTTCCTATATGAAGCCCGCGCTCGCGGCAGGGACCTGAAAGCAGGACGCTTTAGTCCCGGACGTGGCTTGCGAGTTTTTCGAGAACCTCGCGTAGTGCTTTATCCTTCGTGTGCCCGGCCTCCTCTTGGAGGAGCCGGGCATTTTCTTTGCTCAAAGGTTCTTTCTTAAACACCGGCTTCTCCCTGAATCTGGGCGGGGCGACCTTTATCTTCAGCTTCCAGACAAAACGGAACAACTCGTTTTCCCGTAATTTTTCCATGATTTCGTGTTGACGGAACCGGATCTGGCTGGCCTTCCCGGCGGTTTCGGCGGTCAGAACCAGTTCGCCTTCGTGGCAGCTCACAAAACGTGTGCCTTTGGCCAGTGCCGCTGGAATAGCATCGAGAACCTGTTCCTCCGCCTGACGATGGAGTTCGGCCCGGGCAACCAGGTCCTTCAGTACCGGGGTTTTGCCAAGCTTGTCGAAGGTCATTTTTTGTTCGCTTTTTCGTCTCATGGGTGCGCTTTTACTCGACGGCTCCGTTTACGATTGGTTACACTTCGGCACGGTTTATGCGCGGCGCCTGTATTACACTCGTTTTACATTGTGGTAAATGACTATGTCTACCGGGCGCTGCATTTTTTTCAGTATGTAGCTGTTGCCAAAGGATGGCAGACCCACTCGGATTTTTTCCAGGGCGCAACACTACAGGAAGCGGTTGTGGCTCATCGATGAAACCAGATGATGATATGAACATTATTCTCGTTGGCAAACATCACGGAAAGTCCCGTGTGTTGACGATCAACAGTTCGCTTGCCGCCGGGCTGTTCTTTTTGGTGATCTCACTGCTAGTGGGCGCCGGGTGGGCCGGCTATCAGGTCGCCACCAAGCAGGCAGAAGCGCGGGAGCCAACCAACTCCGAACTGGTGGCCGAGTGGCAGCGAAAGCTTGCGAAGCAGAAAGCGGAACTGGCGGGCATTGAGGAAAATGTCCAGCAGCAGGTCGACGCGCTAACCCTGCGCCTTGGAGAAATCCAGGGTCGCCTGCTCCGGCTTGATGCCCTGGGGCAGCGTTTTGTCGAGTCTGGCCTGGTGGCCAGTGATGAATTCAATTTTGATCAGCCGGCAGCCGTTGGTGGACCGGAGGATGCCGTCTCTGGTGATTCTTTCTCCGCCCCGGAACTGACCCGGATGATAGAGCAAATGGAGCGCAGAATTGAAGATCGTGAGCAGCAGTTGCGGTTGCTCGATCAGTTGGCCTCCAGTCAGAGACTTGAAGAAGAGCTCTACCTCGAAGGTCGGCCAATAACCTGGGGCTGGCTGTCATCGCGCTATGGATACCGTTCCGACCCTTTCACCGGCAAGCGGACCTGGCATGCCGGGGTGGATCTGGCCGGCAAGGATGGCAGTGATATCATTTCAGTCGCTGGCGGCGTGGTAACCTATGCGGGCGAGCGCTATGGCTATGGCAACCTGGTCGAGATAGATCATGGCGATGGTCTCATTACCCGGTATGCCCACTGCAAGACCGTCAAGGTTGAGGTGGGTGACGTGGTCCAGAAGGGCCAGGTGGTGGCTTTGATGGGCAGCACGGGCCGTTCGACCGGGCCGCACGTTCACTTCGAAGTGATCCGTAACGGCAAGTCCGAGAATCCGGAGACCTACATCAAACGTGCGAGCCGTTGACCCTGCTTCGGCTCGCCGGTACCTTTCCAGCTCTCTCCGCCAACCGGCGTTAAGCTCTATTTTTATTACGGAATCCGGCGCCTCCTTTTAGCCTGATGGCTCCCGTGTGAGGCCTGCCTTTTGTCCTGTTACAAAATAAGGTTAGAATGCCGGCTTCCTCCGATTAATCAAAGAAGCAGTGGTCTATGTTCACAAAGCTTGCAACGAAGATGTTCGGCAGTAAAAACGCCAGAGAAATCAAGAGAATGCGTAAGTCCGTGTTGCGCATTAATGAACTTGAGGAGCAGTATGGCAACCTGTCCGACTCCGAGTTGCAAGGCAAAACCGCGGAGTTTCGCCGCCGGCTCGACGAAGGCGAATCACTGGACGCGCTGATGCCGGAAGCCTTTGCGACCGTTCGTGAAGCGGGTCGCCGGGTCATGGGTATGCGCCACTACGACGTCCAGCTGATCGGGGCAATCACCTTGCACGAAGGCCGGATCGCGGAAATGAAGACCGGTGAAGGCAAGACCCTGGTGGCCACAGCTGCGGTTTACCTCAACGCGCTGTCTGGCAAGGGCGTACACGTTGTCACGGTGAACGATTACCTGGCCCGCCGGGATGCGGACTGGATGGGCAAGCTCTACCGCTTCCTTGGCATGCAAGTCGGGGTGGTGGCTTCCGGGCAGCCACCCGAAGAAAAGCGCGCGGCCTATCAGGCGGACATCACCTACGGCACCAACAACGAATTCGGTTTCGATTACCTGCGGGACAACATGGCCTTCAGTACCGAAGACAAGGTACAGCGGGGGCTCAATTACGCCATCGTGGACGAAGTCGACTCCATCCTTATCGACGAGGCGCGTACACCGCTGATCATCTCCGGTGCCGCCGAAGACAGCTCGAAACTTTACCAGGCAATCAATGAACTGATTCCAAGCCTGGAAAAAGGCGAAGTGCCCGAGGAGGGCGAGCCCACCGGTGATTTCACTATCGACGAGAAGTCCCGCCAGGTTGAACTCACTGAAACCGGTCACGAAAAGGTCGAGGAACTTCTTCTGGAGCGGGGCCTGCTGAAAGAGGGAGAGAGCCTGTATTCCGCGGCCAACCTCAGTCTGTTGCACCACGTTCACTCGGCCCTGCGTGCCCATCATCTGTTCCAGAAAGACGTGGATTACATTGTCCAGGGTGACCAGGTGGTCATTGTCGACGAGCATACCGGTCGTACCATGCCGGGCCGTCGCTGGAGTGAAGGTCTGCACCAGGCGGTTGAGGCGAAAGAGGGTGTCAAGATCCAGGCCGAAAGCCAGACGCTCGCCTCCACGACCTTCCAGAACTATTTCCGGCTTTACGACAAGCTGGCCGGCATGACCGGTACCGCAGACACCGAAGCTTTCGAATTCCGCCAGATCTACGGCCTGGACGTGGTGGTCATTCCGCCCAACAAGCCGATCCAGCGGACCGACTACAACGATCTGGTGTATCTGACCCAGGAAGAGAAATTCCACGCAATCATTGACGAGATCAAGGATGTCACCGCTGAAGGGCGTCCGATCCTGGTCGGTACCGCGTCTATCGAAGCTTCCGAGCTACTTTCAATGCTGCTCAAGAAGGCCCGGATCGAACACAAGATCCTGAACGCCAAGCAGCACGAATCCGAAGCCCACATCATTGCCCAGGCGGGCCGTCCCGGTGCAGTAACCATCGCCACCAACATGGCCGGCCGTGGCACCGATATTGTGCTCGGTGGCAACTGGGAGCACGAAGTGGCGGCCATGGATAATCCTTCGGAAGAAGAGATTGCCCGGGTCAAGGCGGAATGGACCGAGCGCCATAATCAGGTTCTTGAGGCCGGCGGTCTGCACATCATCGGTACCGAGCGTCACGAGTCCCGTCGGATTGATAACCAGCTTCGCGGCCGTGCAGGCCGTCAGGGCGATCCCGGTTCCTCGCGGTTCTTCCTTTCCCTGGAAGACAACCTCATGCGCATCTTTGCGCCTGACCGGGTGAAGAGCCTGATGCAGGCCATGGGCATGAAGAAGGGCGAGGCCATTGAGCACCGGATGGTCACCAATGCCATCGAGAAATCCCAGCGCAAGGTAGAAGGCCGCAACTTTGATATGCGGAAGACGCTGCTGGAATATGACGATGTCGCAAACGACCAGCGTACGGTGATTTATGAGCAGCGTAACGAGGTCATGTCCTCCGAGGACATCTCCGACATGGTCAAGACCATTCGGGAAGATGTTGTGGACTCCCTGATCAGCGAATACATCCCGCCCCAGAGCATGCCGGAGCAGTGGGATGTTGCCGGGCTGGAGTCCCAGCTCCAGTCCGAGATGGCAATCGATCTGCCGATACAGAAGTGGCTGGAAGAAGACAGCAAACTGTACGAAGAGAATCTGCGCCAGAAAATCCTGGACGAAATTGTCGCCGCCTACGAAGCCAAGGAAGAGATTGCAGGCTCCGAGGCCATGCGCAAATTCGAAAAACAGGTGTTCCTGCAGGTGCTCGATACCCTGTGGAAAGAGCACCTTTCCAACATGGACCATCTGCGCCGGGGTATCCATCTGCGGGGTTATGCCCAGAAGAACCCCAAGCAGGAGTACAAGCGCGAGGCGTTCAACCTGTTTGAAACCATGCTTGATACCATGAAGCGGGACGTCACTCGGGTGCTTTGCCACGTGCGGGTCCAGAGCCGGGAAGAGATGGAGGAAGTGGAGCGCCGTCGCAAGCAGGAACTGGAAGAAGAACTTGCCCGCGCACGCCTGCGCCACGATGAGACCAGTGCCACGGCCCAGAGCCAGGGCGAGGGCAACGCAGACGATGCCCGGCAGTCGACTCCGGATACCTTTGTCCGACAGGAGCGTAAGGTGGGCCGAAACGAGCCCTGTCCCTGCGGGTCCGGCAAGAAGTACAAGCAGTGTCATGGCAAGGTCAGCTGATTCAGTAAGCTGACCAGGAATCGGGAACCCGCAATCTGCCAGCACGCGCTGGGGGCTGCGGGTTTTTTCGTTTTGAGCAGACCAATGGGTCTCTTGTAAAGGTTTAAAGACAGAGGAGCGACAGAATGGCGGTAGGTCCGGGAACCTTGCCTGAGTTTCATCCGGTGGCCGGGGTAAAGATTGGTATTGCCAGCGCCGGCATCAAGAAGCCGGGGCGCAAGGACGTGGTTGTGTTCGAACTGGCCCCTGAAAGCCGGGTTGCCGGTATCTTCACAAAAAACCAGTTCTGTGCGGCACCGGTTACCCTTAGCCGCCGCCATCTGACGGCGACCTCGCCGAGGTACCTCCTGATCAATACCGGCAATGCCAACGCCGGTACCGGGGAGCAGGGTATGCGGGATGCGATCGCCTGCTGCCAGGCGCTGGCATCCGAGGCGGGGGTCAGTGAAGCAGAGGTGCTGCCTTTCTCAACGGGGGTGATTGGCGAGCCGTTGCCGGTCCAGAAGATTGTCGGCGCGCTTCCGGAGGCTTTGGCGAACACCGCCGAGAATCACTGGGCTGAAGCCGCCAGTGGCATCATGACCACGGACACCCGCCCGAAAGGTGCGTCCTGTCAGGTGGATCTGGACGGCCACACGGTGACTATCTCCGGCATCAGCAAGGGTGCTGGCATGATTCGTCCCAACATGGCGACCATGCTCGGCTTCATTGCCACCGATGCCCGGATTGCGCCCGAGCTGCTGCAGACACTCGCCTCGGACCTGGGGGAGCAGTCCTTCAACCGCATTACCATTGATGGTGATACCTCCACCAATGATGCCTGCATGCTAATGGCCAGTGGCCAATACTCCGGCCCTGAGATCACCGCCTCCAGCCCGGCACTGCCGAAGCTAAGAGAGGCGCTGCAAAAGGTCTATCTGGAACTGGCCCACGCCATTGTCCGCGACGGCGAGGGTGCAACCAAGTTTGTCACCATCGATGTCAGCGGCGCGGCCAGCCAGCAGGAAGCGCTGGATGTTGCCTATACCGTGGCCCATTCCCCGTTGGTGAAAACTGCACTGTTTGCCTCGGACCCGAATTGGGGCCGGATCCTGGCAGCGGTGGGGCGCGCCGGTGTCGACGGGCTGGATCTCAACGCCCTGGAAATCCATCTGGGCGATGTCTGCCTGGTCCGCAACGGTGGCAGGGCTGATGATTACTCGGAAGCCCGTGGACAGGCTGTGATGGACCGGGAAGAGATCACCATTGCCATTGATCTCAAGCGGGGTGATGTTCGGGAGACCGTCTGGACCTGTGACTTCTCCCACGATTACGTCACCATTAACGCCGAGTACCGCTCCTGATCATGTCAGCGTCGGAAGCCCGGGTGAAAGAAGTTCACGTTGCCGTTGCGGTTATTGTCCGGGATGGACGGGTACTGATTGCCCGACGACCGGATCATGTCCATCAGGGGGGGTTGCTGGAGTTTCCCGGGGGCAAGGTGGAGCCCGGGGAGAGCGTTCAGGCGGCGCTGGTACGGGAGATTGCTGAAGAAACCAGTCTCCGGGTGCCTGAGGCCTCCCTGGAGCCGGTTATCGGCATTCGCCACGATTACGGTGACAAACGGGTTTTCCTGGACGTCTGGGAAACCAGAGCCGCTGAAGGCGAAGCCGAGGGGTGTGAGGGACAGCCGATTGAATGGCTTGCCCCGGAGCAGCTTCGGGACGAGGATTTCCCCGCCGCCAACCGGCCGATCATTCGTGCTCTGAGGTTGCCCCGTCAGCTTGCGATCACCGGAGCAGCGAGTGATCCGGATCAGGCGATTGCGCGCCTTCGGGCTGGCCTTGAAACCGCCCGTCCATCCCTGGTGGTGCTCCGGGCTCCGACCATGAGCGCGCAGGCCTATCGGGACTTGGCGGCGACAGCGTTGCCGGTGTGTGAAAAGGCTGGAGCTGCCCTGATTGTCCACGGCGGCCCAGAGGTATTCCGCGCCATACCCGGCGCCCGGGGTCTGCATCTGCCCTGGCGCGAGGCAGCCGGGCTCTCGGCCCGACCGGTTCCGGAGGATGTCTGGCTGGGGGTTTCCTGCCATAACCGACAGGAAATTGAGCAGGCAACGGCGATCGGAGCGGACTACGTGACTCTGGGGCCAGTAAAGCCCACAGAAAGTCACCCGGGCGCGCCGTCCCTGGGGTGGCCGGCCTTTACCGACCTGGTGTCCGAAGCGACGCTGCCGGTATTTGCCCTCGGTGGGCTGTCGCCCGGCGATCTTCAGGAAGCCCGTCAGCGAGGCGGCCAGGGCGTCGCCGGTATCGGCTTCTGGTGGCCGAAGAGCTGATACTTGTCAGCGACGCCGGGGCCCTGTCTGATATGCTGTTGTTCCTGCATTTTTCATCATCCTGCAAAACCGATTCCGGGAGATACCGTGAGCAAACTGACCCATCTCGATGACAAGGGCGAAGCCCGCATGGTGGACGTGACCGACAAGGCGGCCACCGAACGTGAGGCCCGCGCCGAAGCCACCATCCGCATGTCGCCGGAAACCCTGAACATGATTATTGAGGGTGAGCATCCGAAGGGGGACGTCCTGGCCGTTGCCCGGATCGCGGGTATCATGGCTGCGAAAAAAACCCATGATCTGATCCCCCTGTGTCACGCACTGAACCTGACATCGGTGAAAGTCGAACTGACACCGGGTAGCGATGGCGCTTCTGTGCATATTCTTACCCGCTGCAAACTGTCCGGCCAGACCGGTGTCGAGATGGAGGCGCTAACCGCGGCGAGTGTTGCGGCACTGACGTTGTACGACATGTGCAAGGCTGTCGACCGTGGTATGGAGATTGGTTCGGTGCGCCTGCTGGAGAAGAAAGGCGGCCGTAGTGGCCACTGGGTCGCCGATAACGCCTGATCTGGCGGACCTCCGCGCTCGTAAGTGTTGGGTACCAGGATCATGCCGGAGGAGCGACAGTGCCGAGACTACGCCAAGCGGGCGGGCCCGTGATAGAATGCGCGGCCCGATTGACTGAACCACGAGGAAACACTGTGGCTGTTCGTTACATCCAGACCTGCCGGTTGCCGACCCCGTTCGGGGTGTTTGATATGCACGGCTTTGAAGAACCGGACACCGGAAAGGAACACGTTGCCCTGACCCTGGGCGACCTGGACAGTGACGAACCCATGCTTGCCCGCACCCATTCCGAGTGTCTGACTGGCGACGCGCTCTACAGCATGCGTTGCGATTGCGGTTACCAGCTGGAGGAGGCGCTGCGAAGCATCGCCCGGGAAGGCCGGGGTATTCTGATGTATCTTCGTCAGGAAGGGCGGGGAATCGGCTTGCTGAACAAGATCCGCGCCTACCATCTGCAGGATCAGGGCGCCGATACAGTCGAAGCCAATGAGCGTCTGGGGTTTGCCGCCGATCTCCGCGACTACAGCATGTGCAAGGACATGCTGGAGCACCTGGGTATCAAGAGCCTGCGACTGATGACCAACAACCCCCGCAAGGTAAAAGCACTGTCTTCCTACGGTATCGACGTTACTGAAAGGGTGCCTCTGCACGTGGGCCGGAATCCCCACAACGAACACTACCTCGATACCAAGCAGAGCAAGCTGGGCCACTGGCTGGAAACGCACCAGGACGACGATCCCGAGGTCTGAGCCACTCCTGGCTCCGGATACGAAAAAGCCCGCAACTGATGCGGGCTTTTTGCTTTCTAACGCAGGTCTTTTGTCTATTTCACGACTTTCAGGTTCTGGTGGCGGAGGGTTTCCATGCGTGTGCGAATGGCGGATTCAATACCCGCGGCGTCCAGGCCACATTCGGCCAGCAGTTCCCCGTGCTTGCCGTGGTCCATGAAGGTATCCGGCAGGCCCAGTTGCAGTACCGGCATGGAAACCAGGCGGCTGTTCAGGAATTCGGTTACAGCACTGCCGGCACCGCCGGCAATCGCATTCTCTTCCAGAGTTACCAGCAGCTCATGCTGCTCCGCCAGTTCCAGCACCAGTTCCTCATCCAGGGGTTTTACGAAGCGCATGTCGGCGACCGTTGCGCCGATGGCTTCTGCAGCCTCCAGAGCAGGTGCCAGCAGGGTGCCAAAGTTGAGGATGGCAACACCTTTGCCGCTGCGTATCCGACGGCCCTTGCCAATCGCCAGTGGGGTCAGTTCCTGCTGGATCTCGGCGCCGGGCCCGGTTCCACGGGGGTAGCGCACTGACGCCGGCCCCTCATAAAGCATGCCGGTCTGGAGCATCTGGCGGGTTTCGTTTTCGTCCGACGGTGTCATCACCACCATGTTCGGCACACAGCGGAGGTAGCTGATGTCGAAAGCGCCAGCATGGGTCGGGCCGTCTTCACCGACCAGGCCCGCGCGATCAATCGCGAACAGCACATCCAGGTTCTGGATGGCGACATCGTGAATCAGTTGATCGTAAGCCCGCTGCAGGAACGTCGAGTAGATGGCGACAACCGGCTTGGCCCCATCACAGGCCAACCCGGCGGCCAGGGTAACCGCGTGTTGTTCGGCGATGGCGACATCGAAATAGCGCTCCGGGAAACGCTGTGAGAACGCCAGAAGATCCGACCCTTCACACATGGCCGGGGTAATGCCCACCACGCGCTCGTCCTGCTCGGCAGAATCGCAGAGCCACTGACCAAAGACGTTGGCGTATTTGGGCTTTTTCGGTTTCGGTTTGACCGGCTCGGGCTTGCTCGGTGGAACCGGTTCGATCTTGTTGATGGCGTGGTAGCCAATCGGATCGGCTTCGGCCGGGGCAAAGCCCTTGCCCTTGGTGGTTACGACATGGAGGAACTGCGGGCCCTCAAGTTCGCGGATGTTCTCCAGGGTTTCCACCAGCAGGGGCAGGTCATGGCCGTCAATGGGGCCGATGTAGTTAAACCCCAGTTCCTCGAACAGGGTGCCCGGGGCAATCATGCCCTTAAAGTGCTCCTCGGTTTTCTTGGCCAGCGCCATCAGGTGTGGCGCTCCCTGAAGAACTTTCTTGCTGCTGTCCCGAACCTGGTTGTAGGTGCGGCTGGACAGCAGCTTGGCAAAGTAGTTGGACAGTCCGCCAACATTCCGGGAGATCGACATGTCGTTGTCGTTCAGGATCACCAGCATGTCGGCGTGCAGGTGACCGGCGTGGTTCAGGGCTTCAAAGGCCATGCCAGCGGTCATGGCGCCGTCACCAATAACGGCAATGCTTTTGCGGCCGGTCTGTTGCAGTCTTGCGGCAACGGCCATGCCCAGTGCAGCGCTGATGGAGGTGCTGGAGTGGCCCACGCCGAAGGTGTCGTATTCGCTTTCTGCCCGTTTCGGGAAGCCGGCCAGCCCGTCTTTGCGACGGATGCTACCCATGGCGTCCTTCCGGCCGGTCAAAATCTTGTGGGGGTAGGCCTGATGGCCGACATCCCAGACCAGACGGTCGCTCGGCGTATCAAAAACATAGTGAAGGGCAACGGTAAGCTCGAGCACGCCCAGGCCCGCGCCGAAATGGCCACCGGTCTGGCCCACTGACCATAACAGAAATGCCCTGAGCTCCCGGGCCAGCTGCGTGAGCTGCTCCGGGGCCAGCTCTCTCAGCTGGGCCGGTTCGTCAATCCGGTCCAGCAGCGGCGTGTTAGGCCGCTGCGACGGGATTTCCTTGAAAATATAAGTGTCCTGCATCTGCTCGGGTCTTTTCCGGTACGTTCTGTAACTCACTGGCATTATAAGGGAACAGGGGAAGCTGTTTCACACAAACCGGGCCAGTTGTTACGAAAATATTTACGGTCAGTGTGCGCCTTCGGGGCGCCGGGGTTCAATGGGTTCTTGCCACCACGTAATCGGCCATTGCCCGCAGCGGGTCTGCTTCAGGGCCGAATTCCCGCAGGCTTTGCTGGGCGCTTTCAAGCAACGCCGCAAGGTGTTCCCTGGCACCGGCCACTCCGAGCAGGGCAGGGTAGGTGGGTTTGGATCGAGCGGCATCAGAGCCCTGGGGCTTGCCAATGACATCAGTGTCTCCTTCGATGTCCAGCAGGTCGTCCTGGACCTGGAAAGCCAGGCCAAGGGCCTTGGCATAACGGGTCAGCGACGCCAGGGTCTGATCGTTGACCGAAGGCGCCGTGATGGCGCCAATCCGGACGCTGGCTTCGATCAGTGCCCCGGTTTTGTGCCGGTGCATGGTCTCCAGCTGGGTCAGAGCCAGCGTTTTGCCAACCGATTCCAGATCAATGGCCTGGCCTCCGACCATTCCCCGGTGGCCGCTGGCGGTGGCCAGTTCCTGCACCATGGCCAGTCGCGTGGGCCCGGGCAAGCCGGGCGCTTCGGCCAACCAGCCGAACGCCAGTGCCTGAAGGGCATCTCCGGCAAGAATGGCGGTCGCCTCATCAAAGGCGATATGGGTAGTGGGCCGGCCCCGCCTGAGCTCGTCATCATCCATGGCGGGCAGGTCATCGTGGATCAGTGAATAGGCATGGATCAGCTCAATGGCGCAAGCGGGAACAAGGGCCTGGTCACCCGACTGGCCCAGAGCCTTTGCAGCGGCCAGACACAGAGCCGGCCGGATACGTTTGCCGCCGCCCAGTACGCTGTAACGCATGGCTTCCTGGAGACGCCCCGATGCCGATTCCTGTTCAATGCACCGGTCGAGTTCCGCATCCACCCGGGCTCGGCAGGTTTCCAGAAAGTCCACGGCAAGCTGGTTCTGTTCCGGCATCAGTCGGCATCGTCCGGAGAAAACGGACGGGTCTCCAGAGTACCGTCGCTGTTCTGGACCAGCTGCTCAACCCGCTGCTCGGCACTCTTCAGGGCCCGCTGGCACTCCCGGGTCAGTTTGACACCGCGCTCAAAGGCGGTCAGGGACTGTTCGAGAGACAGCTCTCCCTGTTCCAGATCGCGAACCAGCTTTTCCAGTTCATCAAGGGATTTTTCGAAATCGGCTATGGATGTGGCGCCTTGTTCACCGGCCATCAGGGGCCCTCCGATCGGGTGGCTGATTTTCGCGGATTATACCAGAGCTTGATCGCTATCGCTGCCAGTGGAAGTGACGGCGTTCACCGGCCTGGGCACCCGGGCCCCAGTTTTGCTCGGTAACCCGTACTTCACCAGTGCCGGAAACACTGACAATGGTCGTTGCCCTGGTGCCGTAATCCTCGCCGACAATAAACGGGGACGACAGGAAGCGCTCGGTCTCGATGCTGACGCCGGTGTCCGGCAGCAGTCTGTCCGGCGCCGGCGTGGTGTCCTGGAGCAGGGTCACCAGTTCATCATGCAGGGTGCTGGCCTCGTTGCCGGCCATTGCCACGACAGCGCCAACTGCCTCGCGCAGCCGCACCAGCTTGGGCCAGGGCGTTTGCAGAAGGTGGTTGCTCAGGCCGTAGACCCCGCGATGGATATGCCGGCCGGGATGGGCGTCCCGGTTGCTGAAGTACCAGCCGTCCCGGGTGGTCAGTTGCACCAGGTTAAAACCGGAGAACTGATCAGCATTGTCGTGCAGGTAGCTCTCAAGCTGGTCCCGGGAGGCGGTCAGAGCCCGCAGGGGCAGTTCGCCCCGGCTGATACGGCCGGTTTCCGGAGTGCCTTCCCTCACATTGGTGACAGCGCTGACCTCGCCCCCGGCGGAGACAGCCAGCCAGGTTCCGCCGGACTGAAGATCCCGGCCGGCCAGCACCCGGGCACCGGTATCGGTTGACCACCAGTCCATAGCAGCGGTGGGGCGATGGAAGAACTCATCCCGGTTGGCTGCGACAACCAGCGGGAAGTGAGAATTCTGGCCAAGGCTAAAGGCGATCAGGCACATGGTGGAAGGAGGGCCCCCCGGAGTTAATGAAGTTGACTCTTGCGCTGTGTATCATACCAGCCTTGATTTTCCCGGGTGCACGAAAAACTATGACCCAGATTTACGTAGTAGCATCGTATCTGGCCCTCGGAGCGCTGGCAGGAACCGTTGCGGGTCTGTTCGGTATTGGCGGCGGGCTGATTATCGTGCCAGTGCTGATGTTCAGTTTTGGTCTGCAGGGGATCAATCCGGAAATTATCCCCCATCTGGCGGTTGGCACTTCGCTGGCGACCATCATCTTCACCTCGCTCAGCTCCATTCGCTCCCATAACAAGCATGGTGCCGTACGCTGGGATCTGTTCCGGCCCATGACCGCGGGGATTGTGGCCGGCGCCCTGGTTGGGGCCTGGACCGCGTCCCTGATGAGCGGGCGCGCCCTGGAACTGGTGATCGGTATTTTCGTGCTCCTGGTGGGGCTGAAGATGTTTTTCCAGGTCGACCCCAAGCCGGGTCGTGATGTTCCCGGCATCGCTGGTCTGGGCGTTGCCGGCGGCGGTATCGGCTGGGCCTCTGCGATTTTCGGAATCGGGGGTGGAACCCTCACGGTTCCCTATCTGAGCTGGTGCAACGTGCGGATGCAACAGGCGGTGGGAACATCGGCTGCCTGCGGCCTGCCTATTGCCATTGCCGGTGCGCTGGGTAACATCTGGACAGGGTGGCACAATGTCGCGTTGCCGCAACTGAGTGCCGGCTTCATCTACCTGCCGGCCCTGATCGGTATTATCCTCACCAGCGTGTTATTTGCCCGGGTGGGCGCTAACCTGGCCCATCGGCTGAACGCCCGGGTTCTCAGGCGTACTTTCGCCATAATGCTCCTTCTGGTGGGGCTCCGTTTTCTCCTGAGCTGAGAGGTAATTGATGCTGCAGCATCCCCAGATAGACCCGGTGGCCATCGCCATCGGTCCCCTCAAGATCCACTGGTATGGCCTGACCTATCTGGTCGGCTTTCTCGCCGGCTGGTGGCTGGGCCGGTTGCGTACTCGCAAACCATGGTCTCCGATCAACGAAGAGCAGATGGGCGACCTGCTGTTTTATCTGGCGCTGGGGGTCATTCTCGGTGGCCGCGTAGGCTATGTGTTGTTTTACAATTTTGATGCTTTCCTGGCAGACCCTCTGTGGCTTCTGCGGGTATGGGAAGGCGGCATGTCCTTTCATGGTGGCCTGCTGGGTGTCATGCTTGCCATGTGGTGGTACGGTCGAAAAGTGGGCTGTGGTTTCTGGCGACTGGCTGATTTCGTTGCGCCGCTGGTTCCGGTGGGCCTGGGCGCTGGCCGGATCGGGAACTTCATCAACGGGGAGCTGTGGGGCAAACCCACGGATGTTGCCTGGGGCATGGTCTTCCGCACCGCGCCCGATTCCCTTGCCCGGCACCCCTCGCAGCTCTACCAGTTTGCCCTTGAAGGTGTGGCCCTGTTCGTGATCCTGTGGTTGTTCTCATCCCGCCAGCGTCCGACAATGGCGGTCTCCGGATTGTTCCTGATCTGTTACGGGGTATTCCGCTTCCTGGTTGAGTTTGTGCGCCAGCCCGATGCTCAGCTGGGCTACCTGGCCTTTGACTGGCTGACCATGGGGCAGGTACTTTCCTTCCCGATGATTATTGCGGGCGCAGCCCTGATGTTTATTGCCTATCGGAGACAAGCCTAATGAAAGCCTACCTCGACCTGATGCAAGACGTTGTCGATAACGGATTCAACAAGGGGGACCGCACCGGTGTCGGTACCCGGTCGGTCTTCGGTCGGCAGATCCGCTTCAACCTGCAGGACGGCTTTCCTCTGGTAACCACCAAGAAAGTCCACCTGCGCAGCATCATCTATGAGCTGCTCTGGTTTCTCCGCGGTTCCACCGACAACACCTGGCTGCGGGAGCGCAAGGTATCCATCTGGAACGAGTGGGCCCTGGAAAACGGCGATCTGGGCCCCATCTACGGCAAACAGTGGCGCAGCTGGCAGTGCCCGAACGGCGAGGTGGTCGACCAGATCAGCGAGGTTATCGAGCAGATCCGGACCAAGCCCAATTCCCGCCGCCTGATCGTCTCGGCCTGGAATCCGGCGGAACTCCCGGACGAATCCATCGGCCCCCAGGACAACGTCCGGCAAGGGCGCATGGCGTTGGCGCCCTGTCACTGCCTGTTCCAGTTCTACGTGGCTGACGGCAAACTCTCGTGCCAGCTTTACCAGCGCAGCGCAGACCTGTTCCTGGGCGTGCCCTTCAATATTGCGTCCTATGCCTTGCTGACCCACATGATCGCCCAGCAGTGTAATCTGGAAGTGGGCGAGTTCGTCCACACATTCGGCGACTGCCACCTTTACCAGAACCATCTGACTGACGATATCGTCTTCGAGCAACTGAAGCGCGAGCCAAAGGCTCTGCCGACTCTGGTCATCAAGCGTAAGCCGGCGAGTATCTTCGAGTACGAGCTGGAGGACTTCGAATTTGAGGGTTATGACCCTTATCCCGGGATTAAGGCTCCTATTGCTATTTGACCCTTTGTCTATGGCCCGGTCCGATAGATTTGGGGGCGGCCGGGGAGCGGGATGGGGCGTTCCGAAAAACGCTGTGAATACGTCCGTGTACGCTTGGCTCCGCCATCCCTGGCTCCGCACATTTTCGGAACGCCCCATCCCGCTCCCCGGCGTCCGGACTGATGGAGATGGAATTTCCCGAATTCTCGAATGGGCGGCCATTTCGGTTCTCATCAAAACAAACTCAATGCTGGCAAAAGTGGGTTTCAGGTAAGCTGACTCCACGTTTGAATCGCATCAGGGCGGGTATGTCCCTCCAAAAATGTGCGGAGCCATGGATGGCGGAGCCCAAGCCGCGCATGGATGCCTTGAGGCGGTTTTTGGAGGGACATACCCGCCCTGGTGCAGCCCCCGAGTTATGAGATTCAGAGTTACATATTAAAGGGAGAGAAAGGTGAGAAAAGCCTTGATAGTAGCTATGTCCCGAAACCGGGTCATAGGCCGGAACAACAAGCTGCCGTGGTACCTGCCGGGTGATCTCCGTTACTTCAAGCAGGCCACCATGGGCAAGCCCATTATCATGGGACGGAAAACCTGGGACTCCATTGGTCGACCCTTGCCCGGGCGGATGAACGTGGTGATTTCCCGGAATGAAACCTGGGAAGCGCCGAACGGGACCGTGGCCGCAAAGTCACTGCAAGAGGCGGTGGTGAAAGCCGAGGCTCAGGCGGATCTGGAAGGCGGAGATGAAGTGATGATTATCGGTGGTGGGCAGATTTATGCCGAGGCGCTGCCAATGGTCGATCGTATGTACATCACCCAGGTGCACGCTGAGGTGGAGGGGGATGCCTTCTTTCCGGAAGTGAACTGGGACGAGTGGGAAGAAATCGGACGGGAGGATTTCTCCGCGTCCGATAACAACCCTTACGACTACAGCTTCGTCGTCTATCAGCGCTTGCCTTCGGCCTGACGGGGCGGGCGCTTGCCTGCGGGCTTGCCGCCCTTGCCGGGAGGCTTGCCCTTCGGGCCGGGGCCGCCACGGCCCTTGGGACCTTTCTTGAAGCCCGGCTTGTACCCGGGCTTGCCACCCGGACGACCACCCTGGCGGTCCCGGCGCGGGGGCGCAGTGGCTGAAATCTCCGGCAAGGCCTCTGGCTGCTCCAGCGGCAGCGAGCCGGGCTGGGACGCTTCCAGCCAGCAGGCCAGAGCGCCGGCGACCATCGCCGTGTCCATGTCGTTGCGTTCTGCAATCTCATCCAGCAGCGCCATCGCTTTGGCCAGCTTGCCATCTTCGGCAAAGCCCAACAGCTGTGTTTCGAACTGCTGCTCGCGCATTTTTTTCAGCTCAACCGGTGAAGGCAGCTGATAGGCTTGCATGGGTGAGTTGGTGGCGCGCTCCAGTGTGCGTAGCCAGCTGCGTTCCCGGGGCGTGACCAGCAGGATCGCCTTGCCCTCCCGCCCGGCACGTCCGGTACGGCCGGTGCGGTGGATGTAGGCTTCGGTGTCATAGGGCACATCGTAGTTGATCACATGGGTGATCCTGGGCACATCCAGTCCGCGTGCGGCCACGTCGGTGGCAACAATGATGTCTTTTTTGCCACGTTTGAGGTCTTCAACGGTCTGCTCACGCTGGCGCTGGTTGAGATCACCGTTAAGCGGTGCCACCGCATGGCCTCGGGCAGAGAGCTTTTCTGCCAGCAGGGTGGTCTCGGCCTTGGTGCGCACAAAGATGATGGAGGCGTCGAACGGCTCAACTTCAAGGATCCGGGTGAGGGCATCGAGTTTGCGCTCAGCATAAACCGGCAGAACGAACTGGGAGATGCGCTCAACTGTTCGGGTTTCGCTTTCGATGCGGACTTCCACGGCATTGCGCAGGTAGGTCTGGGCAACTTTCTTGATCTGCGGTGGCATGGTGGCCGAGAACAGGGCGCGCTGACAGTTTTCCGGCGTCTTCGCCAGAATCGCTTCAACGTCGTCAATAAAGCCCATACGCAGCATTTCGTCCGCTTCATCCAGAACCAGGGCCTTCAGGCCGTCCAGTTTCAGGGTGCCTTTGCGCAAGTGGTCCAGCATGCGGCCCGGAGTGCCGACAATAACCTGGGCGCCACGGCGCAGTCCCTTGATCTGGGGATAGAAGTCCTGGCCGCCATAAATTGGCAGTACATGGAAGTTGCGGAATTTACTGGCGTAAGTGGTAAAAGCTTCAGCCACCTGAATGGCCAGTTCCCGGGTTGGCGCCAGCACCAGAATCTGGGGGTCGGTTACAGAGGCGTCAATCCGGCTCAGCAGGGGCAGTGCAAAGGCTGCGGTTTTACCGGTGCCTGTCTGGGCAACGCCCAGCAGGTTGTTGCCTGCCAGCAGTGCGGGTATGGCCTGGGCCTGGATGGGAGACGGGGTTTCGTAGCCAACGGCAGATACAGCTTCAAGTACGGCTGGATCAAGCCCCAGTTCGGCAAATGACAATTCGGACATTGATTCACTCGGAATTCGGGAGGTAGAGCATTGCCGGGCAATGCATGATGTGCCGACATTATAGCGGTTTTATCGCGTCTTTAATACGCAAAACCCGGCCGCACCTGTAGGTAGTTGCCGGCAAAGCGCTGGAAGCTTCAGGCTGCCAGTTCTGATCTCAGGGCATCAATAATGATGCGCGCGAAGTCTTCGGGCGAGTCTTCCTGAAGGAAGTGTCCGCCGCGCAGGGTGATGTGAGGCTGGCCGTGGGCGCCGGGTATCCGGCGCTGCATGTAGCGGTCGCCGCCACGGGTGATCGGATCACCGTTACTGAAGCAGGTGATGAACGGCTTTTTCCACTTCTGCAGGACCTGCCAGGCTGCCCGGTTGGCTTCGCTTTCCGGTGTCCACGGCTCCGTTGGTACCAGTCTGGGGAAGGCCCTGGCTCCGGCTTTGAAGTCGGCACTCGGGAACGGCGCTTCGTAAGCTGCCAGCTCTGCCTTGGTCAGAGTTCGGTCGGTGCCCAGTTGCACGATTCGACCGACCGGGAACCAGGGGCTGTGGCTGGCGAATGTCTTCCATATTGAAAACACGGCAGGCACGGGGGTTTCACCGGTCGGCAACATGCCGTTGCCAACAATGATGCGGCTGAATCGGTGCGGATGCTCGGCAGCCAGTCGCAGGCCCAGGAGCGACCCCCAGTTCTGGCAGACCAGCGTTACGTTTGTCAGGTTCAGAGTTTCCAGCCAGCTTGCCAGCCACTCCAGGTGACGGCTGTAGCTGTAGTCATCGATGGCGGCCGGCTTGTCGGATTTGCCGAAGCCGATCAGGTCCGGGGCCAAAACCCGGTGCCCGGCGTTGGCCACCAGCGGAATCATGTGCCGGTAAAGGTAGGACCAGGATGGCTCACCGTGAAGCATCAGTACCGGTGAAGCGTTGTGTGGACCTTCGTCGACGTAGTGCAGCCGGAGACCCGGTTCAACATCCAGATAATGTGGAGCAAAAGGGTAATCCGGAAGACCTGCGAAGCGGGCTTCATCGGTTCTCAGAATACGCATGCCATCGACTGTCCTGACTGATTGGTTGCGTGATTGGCGGGAAGGAGCTGATGCTCAGGCTTCCCTACTACAATCGTCGAATGTCAGGATAAATCAGATGGAAATTTTCTGTGTTTGAGTTGCGTAACAGAGCGTTGCCCGTTTGAATCAGGACGCAATGCCGAACAGGCGTTCGGGGTTGTCAACGCGGGCCAGAGCCTCGTCGCAACAATTGACGGCACCGCAATCGTCGGCTGAGCAAAGGCCGATGGTGCGGCATCCACCAGCCTGGTGCTGGTTACCGTCGTTCCGGAAAATTCGGGCTCTGGAGAGAATCGAGTGGCAGTGGCCGCACAGCAGAGTAGGTACCGCGCTGCCCTCGGCCAGAAGCGCTGTGTATCGCTGTTGTTCAGTCATAAATATCCTCCTGATACTGCCCAACATATGGGCCAAGTATGACAATTCAAAGTCGGGATGCCGGTGTTATACGGGTTTAACTGTCCGGATCGACCAGTGGCCGGCGGTTGGAGCGCTTGTCATCCCAGTCAAGCTCTTTGGGGTTATACCAGCCGATTGCCTCCAGTACTCTTTCCCGTGTCTGTAACGACAGTGTAGGCCAAAGCTCCTGGAAGTCTTCAAGACCCAGTTCGCGTTGTTTCTGCTGTTTGCTCTGGAGGCGGTTGATGATTCGCGGCAGTTGGAGCGCTTCGCCCAGCTGACCGGGCACCATGACTTCCTGGCCCATCACCTTGCGCCGGTGAGTTCTTGCGGCCAGGACCTTGCGCAACTGCACGGCAGCCTCAAGCGCAGTTTCTGTGGTGAAGGTTTCCAGTTCCAACAACATGACCTGTCTATTAGTTGATCAACAACCGTCCACTATAACCCGAAGACAGCTACAGTGGCCATGCCAGCGTGGTAGGGTAGAATGGTTCGGTAAATCGCAGAACCAACAGCAGGGAACCGCATAAACTATGTACGCAAAACTTGAAACAAGGACTTTTCTGGCGTTGCTGGTCGGCGTTTCCCTTGCCTTTGTGTTTCTCATGAAACCCTTCTTCGGGCCCATATTCTGGGCAGTTGCCATTGCCCTGATTTTTCATCCGGTGCAGCAGGTACTGGTGCGGAAACTGGGCGAGCGGCCCAACCTGAATGCTTTGATCACTCTCTGTATATGCATGTTTATCGTCGTTATACCCGTCCTCATTCTCATTACTTCTCTGGTTGCTGAGGGTGTTGCAATTTACCAGCAGATCCAGAGCGGTGAGCTGCGTCCGGGGGAGTATATAGATCGGGTCAATCAGTCTTTCCCGGCCATTCAGTCTTTCCTGGAGCAATTTGACATTAATTTTAGTGAATGGCGGGATCGACTCGTCAATGCATTCGTTGGCGGCAGCCAGTTCCTTGCAAAACAGGCGTTCGGGCTTGGTCAGAACACATTCCAGTTCTTTCTCGGTCTTGCTCTGATGGTTTATCTGGCCTTTTTCCTCCTGCGTGATGGGAAGGCGCTTGTGGAACTGATGATCCGGGCCTTGCCGCTCGGTGATGAGCGGGAAAGGCTGCTGTTTGCCAAATTTGCCGAAGTTACTCGGGCCACGGTGAAGGGCAACCTGCTGATTGCCATCATCCAGGGCGCGCTCGGCGGGCTGATTTTCTGGATCCTTGGTATCACCGGCGCCTTACTTTGGGGGGTGGTGATGGCCATTGTGTCCCTTTTGCCGGCGGTCGGTGCTGCACTGGTCTGGGTGCCTGCGGCCATTTACCTGGCGGCGGTGGGTGATCTGGTCGAAGCGACGGTATTGACGATATTCGGTGTAGTGGTGATTGGTCTGGCGGACAATCTGCTTCGACCGGTTCTGGTTGGTCGGGATACCAAGCTGCCCGACTACATTGTGCTGCTTTCGACCCTGGGCGGGATCGTGATGTTTGGCATCAATGGTTTCGTGATGGGCCCCCTGGTGGCCGCACTGTTCATTGCATTCTGGGGTATTTTTATCCGCGAGTTCAGCGAGGAAGCCCATCTGGCGCAGTCGGCAGCGGAGGCTCTCAAGCCGGGCGGAGGCAAGGATTCAGGGCCCGATGTCAGGTAAAGCGACATGCGACAAAAGTATGGTACGCTTCCAGACGTTTGCCCCAGCCTGTGGAGATAGGCACCACATAACAAGAAAGACACGGGTATCGATGAGATATCAGGAGTTAAGCAGGTGAGTACCATGAGACACGTAACTAACCGACTGGGACGCCTGGCCGCTGCGGCCGGATTGGCGGTTTCACTGGGCTTTGCCCCCGCAGCATTTGCGGACGAGACCGTTGCACTCAAGAACGCCCTATATGGCGCAGGGTATGAGATTACCAATGTCAGCCCTCAGATGGACGACACAACCCGGGCTGCACTGACCCAGTTCCAGAAGGACAACGGGCTGCAGGCCACCGGCACTCTGGATGAGCCAACAAAAAAAGCGCTGGGTATGATTTCAGTGCAGGTGGCAGCCGCTTCTCCGGCGCAGCCAAGTGCCAGCGCCTCTGAGACAACGCCGGAAGCGGCACCGGCCAAGACCTCTTCTGCGGAACCGGCGCAGGATGACGCCATTGAAGAAGAGGACGATGGCGGCTGGTCGCTCTGGTAACACCGGCCCCGCTACAATCATAAAAAAGCCCGCCGGATCTGTTTCAGCGGGCTTTTTTTGTGATTCGCTCCGGGGTTCTCAGTCGAGCTTGCTGAGATCCCGGACCGCACCCTTGTCGGCACTTGTAGCCAGCAAGGCATAGGCCTTCAGGGCTGCAGAGACTTTCCGGTCTCTCGGCAGTTCCGGCTTCCAGCCTTTGGCATCCCGGGCTTCACGGCGGCGATCCAGTTCGTGCTGGTCCAGTTCAACGTTGATGGTCCGGTTGGGAATGTCGATCCGGATCAGGTCACCATTTTCAATGAGGCCGATTGCGCCCCCGGCACCTGCCTCAGGTGAGGCGTGGCCAATGGACAGCCCGGATGTGCCCCCCGAGAAACGTCCGTCGGTAAGCAGCGCACACTCCTTGCCCAGGCCCTTGGATTTCAGGTAGCTGGTCGGGTAAAGCATTTCCTGCATGCCCGGGCCGCCACGGGGCCCTTCATAGCGGATGATAACCACCTCGCCCGGTTTTACTTCGTCAGCCAGGATGCCGGCAACCGCCGAGTCCTGACTCTCAAAGACCCTCGCCTTGCCTTCGAAAACATAGATGCTTTCATCCACGCCGGCGGTTTTGACAACGCAGCCATCCATCGCAATATTGCCGTAGAGTACCGCAAGGCCGCCCTCAGAGCTGTAGGCGTTCTCTACCGAACGGATACAGCCGGTTTCCCGGTCGCCGTCCAGGCTTGGCCAGCGGGTGCTCTGGGAGAAGGCGGTCTGGGTGGGAATGCCAGCTGGGCCGGCCTTGTAGAACTCGACCACGTCCGGAGTCGGGGAGCGCATGATGTCCCAGGTCTTGAGGGCTTCTCTCATGGTTTTGCTGTGCACCGTCGGAAGATCGGTATTGATCAGGCCACCGCGCTCCAGCTCGCCCAGAATGCCCATGATGCCACCGGCCCGGTGCACGTCTTCCATGTGGTATTTTGGGGAGTTCGGCGCTACCTTGCACAACTGCGGAACCCGGCGTGAAAGCTGATCGATCTCGTTCAGGGTAAATGGCACACCGCCTTCCTGGGCTGCTGCCAGCAGATGAAGAATGGTGTTGGTGGAGCCGCCCATGGCGATGTCCATGACCATGGCATTTTCAAAGGCCGCCATGGAGGCGATGCTCAGTGGCAGAACGCTGGCGTCGTCTTCCTCGTAATAGCGGCGCGCATTCTCCGCAATCTGTCGGCCGGCTTTCAGAAACAATTGTTCCCGGTCGGCGTGGGTCGCCAGCATGGAGCCATTGCCGGGGAGCGCCAGGCCAATGGCCTCGGTGAGGCAGTTCATGGAGTTTGCGGTGAACATGCCGGAGCAGGAGCCGCAGGTGGGGCAGGCACTGCGTTCGTACTCTTCCACCTGTTCGTCGCTGGCATTGGGGTCTGCGGCAATAACCATGGCGTCCACCAGATCCAGCTTGTGCTCGGACAGTTTGGTTTTACCGGCTTCCATTGGGCCGCCGGAAACAAAGATGGTGGGAATGTTCAGGCGCATGGCGGCCATCAGCATGCCCGGCGTGATCTTGTCGCAGTTGGAGATGCACACCAGGGCGTCGGCACAGTGGGCATTGACCATGTATTCCACAGAGTCGGCGATGATTTCCCGGGACGGCAGGGAATAGAGCATGCCGTCATGGCCCATGGCGATGCCGTCGTCCACGGCGATCGTGTTGAATTCCTTGGCAACGCCACCGGCCGCTTCGATTTCGCGACATACCAGTTGCCCCAGATCCTTGAGGTGGACATGGCCCGGCACAAACTGGGTGAAGGAGTTGGCAACCGCAATGATCGGTTTGCCGAAATCCTCGTTTTTCATGCCGGTGGCGCGCCAGAGGGCGCGTGCGCCGGCCATGTTGCGGCCTGCGGTGGATGTCCGCGAACGATACTGAGGCATGGTTTTCTGGTCTCTCTGTTGTTTCCTGATGACATTGAGCAAAAGAAACAGAGGATACCAGATTAGACTGCAGGCGCATGGCTGTTTTCGGGACGGCTGTTTACAATAGTTAACAGAGTTGCCAAACATTTTCCGGTGTGTACCGACAAGGAGTATGCCTATGGCTGGCCAGGAAAGCCTGCCGCTACGTCGCCTTAAAGAGTTTCAACCACTGAATCGGCTGACCGATGATCAGTTGGTGCTGCTTGCCACTCGTGCGGAACGGCGGACCCACGGCGCCGGGCAGCGGGTGCTTGAGCGCGGCGTCCGGGATGGTCTGGATTTTTTCCTGATCTCGGGCAAGGTGGAGCTGGAGTCTCTGGACGGCCGCAAATCACTCATTGAAGCAGAGACGGAAAAAGCTCAGAACCCCGTTGCCCGTCTGCAACCCAGAATGTATGACGTCACAGCGGTTCAGCCCTGTGAATTCCTGGTGGTCGAGCAGGAAATTCTCAATCAGCTCTTGCGGACAGCGCCGGTAGAACAGGTGGAGATGGACTCCGGTGAGGGCTCTGGTGATGTCGGGACGGAGGAGCATCACCTGCTGATGGAGTTCTATTCGGAGCTGCGCTCGAACCAGCTCAAGCTCCCCAGTGTGCCCGATGTCGCCTGGAAAGTCCGGCGCGCTGTCGATCGCGAAGACTCCACCGCAGATCAGGTAGCGCTTGCGATATCGGCGGATCCTTCGATGGCCGCAAAACTTGTGCGTGCCTGCAACAGTCCTCTTTACCGGGGATTCAGTGATGTCCGGAATGTCCGTGAGGCCGTGGTCCGGTTGGGTATGCGAACCACCCGGCAGCTGGTGACCGTGTTTTCCATGCGGGAGGTATTCAAAACCCGCCAGGCCTCGCTGCAGAAAGAAATGGAAAAACTCTGGCGGCATTCCAGGGAAGTGGCTGCCCTGTGCTGGGTGCTGGCCGATCATGCCACCCGGCTCAACCCTGAAGAGGCGCTGCTGGCGGGGTTGCTCCATGATATCGGTGTGGTGCCTGTCCTGGTACAGGCCGAGCACCACGTGAATCTTTTTGCTGATGAGGCCAATCTGACGCATGCCATCCGGGAGCTCAGGGCGGACGTGGGCACCGCCGTTCTGGAGAACTGGTCCTTCCCGCCGGCGTTCCTTGAGGCTGTAAGACATGCTGAAGACTGGGGCTATGAATGCCGTGAATCGGCGCCCCAACTGGTGGATGTGGTCATCGTGGCGCAATTGCATTCAATGATCGGTTCCAGTCAGAATGCTGAGTTACCCCCGTTTGATCACGTGCCGGCGTACCGGCGGCTGGGCGAACTTGAACTCAATGCCTCCCGCAGCTTGCAGCTCCTGACCGAGGCAAGGGCCCGGGTCGATGAGGTTCAGCAATTGCTGTCCATTCGATGATGGTCTGGGTGGTGTAAATTTTTGGAGTCTGTTTTCCGGTGACTGTTGCACTTATGAATGTTCCTCTCTTTCCCCTGAACTCCATCGTCCTGCCCAGGGGGAGGATCCCCTTGCAGTTGTTTGAGCCGCGCTACATTGACATGCTCACCCGCTGCCTGAAGGAAGATCGCGGCTTTGTGGTTGTGCTCTTGACGGAGGGCGGCGAAGCCGGACCCACGGCCGCATTCTATGATATTGGCACCTATGTGCGGATTATTGACTTTCAGCAGCTTGAAAGCGGGCTTCTGGGGATTACCGTTGAAGGCGAATCCAAGGTCTCGGTTGTGCGCAGCTGGCAGCAGGAAGACGGGTTGAATGTCGGAGACGTTGAGTGTCTGATTGAAGAGACGGAAAGCGAGGTGCCCGCGCACTTCAGTGAATTGCCTTCGGTGCTCAGGGCCCTGTTCCGGCATCCGGTGATCCGGGATCTGAACATGGATATCGATTACGAAGATGCCCGGGACGTTGGTTGGCGTCTGACAGAACTGCTGCCGCTGGACAAGCAGGAAAAGCAGAAGCTGGTTGAACTGCAGGACCCGCTGGAACGGCTCAGCCGCCTGCAGGGCCTGCTGGAGGCGTTGGAGGAGGGGTAGCCATCTCGGCCGCTGGCCGGAATTTCATGACTGCCTCATCCCAGGAGACGGTGATGTAGGCCCCCGCGAAAATCAGCCACAGGGCGGTCGCCACGGCAAAGGTCACATCTGGCGCCAGAGGCACCCGGTCGTAACGGCTGTAACTGGCCCTTGTCGCCCCGGTAACCGCCAGGGCGAGCAGAATCCCGCCGATAACATCCGTAAACCAGTGAACACCGAGGTAAAGTCGGCTCAAGGTCACCGGTACCAGCGGCAATGACAGGACAACGTAGAATTGCCATCGCTTGCGGTTACGGGTTTCCCCCGCGACGAAGCTGGCCACCAGGGTAACCAGGAGGGTTATGCCCGCTGCGTGGCCGCTGGGAAAGGCACCGGAATCCGGCGGGTTCAGGAGTTCGTCCGGTCGGGGAATGCCCAGCAAAGATTTCAGGCCCCAGACCAGGACAACGGTTACCGCGGTGGCCACCATAATGTGCACGGCGGCGGCGTAGTAACCCCTGAACAGAAGCGCCGCGCAGGCCAGGATGCCGGCGGTGATCAGAACAGGCGGATCGCCCAGCAGTGTGAGGGCAATGAAGGGGGTGTCCAGCAAGGGTTGCCGGAGCTGCTCGAACCAGTGCAGGGTTGCTTCATTGAAGCCTTCCAACAGGTGCGTCGCTGTTGCCAGCTGGCCCCAGATCAGAAACAGTGCGGTGGCGCCGATTGCCAGCATGAAGGAGGCGAGTGGGAATTCGCCCTCGCGGGCCGGACGCTGATTGGTGTGCACACGCCAGAAACGGTGGGTGGCTTCATACTGCGCCATCCACTGCTTCAGCCACTGGTAGAAGCGACTCTCCTCTCCGAGTCCGAGCTGGAATCGCAGAAGGACAAAATAGACCAGAAATAGTGCTGCCAGGCTGATGCCGGTTACTGCATAAAAGTGTGCCGGTGGTCGCAATTCACTGGCCAGGGCGCTGCCCACCAGGAAACCGGGGAAAATATAGACCGGCGCCCATGCGATGGCCGAGCCAATATTGAACGCCAGAAAACGCCGCCAGGGCATCATCAGGGCGCCGGCAATCAAGGGGATCACCGGCCGGATGGGCCCCACGAAACGCCCGATGATCACACTTTTGCCGCCGTGACGATGGAAGAAGCGCTCGCCCTTGTCGACAATCACCGGATAGCGGCTGAGAGGCCAGACGGTTGTCAGTCTCCCCTGCATCAGCCGCCCGAGCCCGAAGCTTACGGTATCGCCGGCTATCGCGCCCAGCCCGGCCCAGAGCAGGGCTTCCGGCAAGGGCATGCCGGTCTGGCCGGCCAACACTGCCACGGCAAACAGGACAGCGACACCGGGAACAACAATGCCGGCTATGGCGAGGGACTCGATGAAGGCGGTAGCGAACAGGCCCATTGCCAGCCAGCCGGGATGGAGGCTGAGCCAGGCCGACAGGGTATCAAGCCAGGCACTGCTCATGTCTCGATAGTTTCTCCGGGGCTGAACCAGACTGAATCCGTGCCCCTTCTGCGCGCCTCTTCCATGGCCCGCTGGGCCCGGTTGCGGAGGGTGTCAGTCCGGGTATCGCCGCTGCCACGGGTGGTGCAGCCCAGGCTGACCGTTGCCTTGCCGACCACAGGCCATTGGTGTTCGGCAATGGTCCGGCGGATGCGCTCTGCTATTACCCTGACACCTTCCTCCGGCGTGTAAGGCAGTATCAGGAAAAACTCGGATTCTTTCAGGGTGTACAGAGTATCGCCGGCACGAATGACCCCGAAAAGATGCTCCGTCATGTGCCGGAAAAGCCCCTGCACCTGGTCTTTGCCGTGCAGGTCGGCAACTTCGTCCGCGTAATCAATACTGAGATCAATGACTGACAGTGGGTGGCCGGTGGCGATCGCCCGGCTGATTTCCTTCTGCAGGGTCTCGTCGAGAAACCGGGCATTGTGGGCGCCGGTGACCGGATCAGTGATGGCAAGGTCCTCGGCGGATTGCGCCATGTGATCGTAGTGCCAGATGTAAAGGCCAGCGACGGAGAGCAGGATGAACAGGCCGCCGATGATCGCGATTGCTGCAGCCGCGGGCAGTTGCAGGAACAGGATGGCCGACATGGGAACCAGCAGCAGAAGTGACAACCCCAAACCCTGGCGCAAGGGCAGGATCAGGAGATTGAGCACCACAAGCGGCATGGCCCAGTGTGTTATCCCGGGCGCGTGAATGGTCAGCAGGGCGGCGAGCATGCCGCTGTTCAGGCCGGCAAGAATGATCAGATGCCCCGGGGCTGAAAGCTGGTGCCGTCGACAGATAATCGTGTAGATGGCGCCGGCCAGGGTCAGGGCTGCCATGCCGGTAGCCAGGTAAAACAGCTCATAGAAGCCGTAGCGCAGATTCTGCATGGCCAAAGTGAAAATGAACAGGCAGGCGATGCTGTAGCCGAACGCGTGGGTCCAGGTTCTGAGGCGGGTCTCGGTCATGAGGCGGGTCCCTGTGGCTGAGGCTGGCCCGGTTGCGACCAGGAACTGTAGGCCTGGCTCCGGTTGCCACCCTGTTGCTGGGCCCGGCGGAGGGCATTGGCGGCGCTGTGCTGAAGACTGTTGGCATCGTCTCCGATATTGAGCCCGGCAATGCCGGTACTCACCGTCAGATTCATGCCATGGGACTCCAGCAGTGTCGCCAACCCCTTGCGGATGGTCTCGGCCCGGGCAATGGCCTCACTGGAGGATATTCCGGGGAGAATTACCAGAAACTGCAGGTCCGCCACCCGGTAGTAGGTGTCAAAATCCCGGATCTGGGAGTGCAGGTAGCGACCGATGCGCGGCAGAATCGAACGTATGTCCTCGTCCGGCTCATTATCGCTAAGGTGGGTATCCAGCCCGACCATGATAATGGACATGTCGGTACCTTCCCTTTCGCTGCGCTGGATTTCCTTGTGCAGATCGGCCGAGAGATACTCCCGGCTTGCGGCCTGGGTCAGTTCATCAGTCCGGCGCAACGGCGCCAGCTGGCGGGTCTTGTATTCGCGCAGGAAAACCAGCAGCGCCGACAGCAGGATGGTCAGCAAAAAGGCGCTGATCATCTGATGACGGTCGGCCAGGCCTACTGCCCACTGTGTGGCCGCCATGGCAAGCATGACGAGAACCAGGGTAACGAGCGCCGCCACCACGGGCGGCACCAGCGCGAAAGCAACCAGCGGGATGGCGTAGAACCAGTGGCTCAGTATCCAGGGCCCCGTCCAGAAGCTGGCCAGAAGAATCAGCAGCAGAGCCAGAAAGAACGCCAGCTGAATGCGCGGCCAGGGCTGATTGACTCTGCTGGGGTGAAATGTTTTGCCGGCAAGCACAATGCCTGCTGCGGCGCCGGCAGCAGCTGCTACCATGGGCTGGCCCAGCGTCGCGCACAGCACCGCGATGGCGATCAGGCCCACGAAGCCGGCCCGTGACAGCTTGCTTAACAGGAATTTCTCGGCCATTTGGGCCATGGTCTACGTCCTTTTCCTCAACTCCCTGAAAAAACCTTTCCGAGGTTTCCGAGTATGGCATACCGCAGCGGTATAATATCTGTTTGGGATGCGTACTTGAAACGGGAAAGGTAAAGTTAGGCACTTATTCCTGATTTCCCCTTTGAAATAGGGTTCTGAAAACGAAAAGGTAACTGAATGGATATTGCAGCGTACATGGCTGAGGTGGGGCAGCAGGCCCGCTCAGCGGCAACACAAGTCGCGCGCTCGACCACCGCAGTCCGTAATCACGCCTTGCTGTCGACGGCAGAGGCTCTCGACGGGGCCCGGGCAGAACTGATCGCTGCCAACAGCAAGGATCTGGAACAGGGGCGGGAGAATGGCCTCGATGCGGCCATGCTGGACAGACTTGAGCTCACGGAGCAGCGAATCGACGCCATGATCGAGGGGCTAAAGCAGGTCGCGTCGTTACCGGACCCTATTGGTGCCATTACCGATATGGCGTATCGCCCCTCGGGCATTCAGGTCGGCAAGATGCGTGTTCCCCTTGGCGTGGTCGGAATTATCTACGAGTCCCGCCCGAATGTGACCGTGGAAGCGGCCAGCCTGTGTCTGAAATCCGGCAACGCCACGATTCTCCGGGGTGGTTCCGAGTCAATCCACTCGAATCAGGCCATTGCCCAGTGTCTCTCAGAGGGGCTGGCCCGGGCCGGGCTGCCGGAAACGGCCGTGCAGGTTATCAAGACAACGGACCGGGCGGCTGTTGGCGAGCTGATCGCCATGCCCGCCTATGTCGACGTGATTGTTCCCCGGGGCGGAAAGGGCCTGATCGAACGGATCAGCCGTGACGCCAGGGTGCCGGTGATCAAACATCTGGATGGGGTATGCCACGTCTATATTGACAGCCACGCGGATCCGGAAAAGGCGCTGAAGGTGGCGGTCAACGCCAAAACCCAGCGTTATGGTACCTGCAATACCATGGAAACCCTGCTGGTGGACCGTGAAATCGCCAGCGATATTCTGCCACTGATTGCGTCCGCGTTTATTGAAAAAGGGGTGGAGCTCCGTGGCTGTGAGCAGACCCGCGCCATTGTCGACGGCATCGCCGGGGCGACCGAGGCCGACTGGGAGGCAGAGTACCTTGCGCCGGTTCTGGCGGTGCGAGTCGTCGACGGGCTGGACGGTGCCATTGATCACATTAATCGCTACAGCTCGCAGCACACCGACAGCATCGTGACGGAGAATTACACCCGCGCCCGCCGGTTTATTACCGAGGTGGATTCCAGCTCTGTGATGGTCAATGCCTCCACCCGTTTTGCCGACGGTTTCGAGTATGGCCTGGGCGCGGAGATCGGTATTTCCACCGACAAGATTCATGCGCGCGGCCCGGTGGGGCTTGAAGGACTCACGTCCCAGAAGTACGTGGTCTTCGGCGACGGGCACATCCGGACCTGATGCCCATGCATGTGATATATGGCGGAACCTTCGACCCGGTCCACCATGGCCATCTGCGGCTGGCCGTTGAGATTTGCGATCGGCTCGGGGTCGGGTCGGTCAGCCTGGTGCCCTGTCATATTCCACCGCATCGGGGGCAGACCGGCGCGTCTGCAGATCAGCGTTTGGCCATGCTCCGGCTGGCGGTTGCCGAGGAGCCTCAGCTGCAAATTGACGACCGGGAACTGTCGCGGGAGGGCGCTTCTTATAGCGCCGATACGCTTCGCCAGCTAAGGGCTGAACTCGGTCCGAAAGAACCGCTGGCAATGGTGGTCGGTACCGACGCTTTTGCCAGCTTCGATCAATGGCGGGAGTGGCAGCAAATCCCGGAGCTTGCCCATGTGATTGTGGTTCGCCGGCCGGGGCCGGCGCTGGATCCGTCGGGCAAGTCGGCACAGTTGTTGGCGGAGCGGTCTGTGGCAGGGCCGGAGGCACTGCACCGTAGCCCCTTTGGTGCGATTCTGCAGCTCGACCCGCCGCTGCTCGATATCTCCGCAACGGGGATCCGGGAGCGCATCGGTGACGGCCGTTCCCCCCGGTATCTGCTGCCTGACCGGGTCTGGTGGGAAATTCGCCATCACGGGCTCTATGGTGCATGCCCCGACGGGAACTTTTAGTGCTACAATCGCGTCTGAATGAGACATTTCGGGCGGCCATTCCGGCAAACGCCCGTCAAACAGGGTGATTATGCAGGCAGAGCAACTGAAAGACCTGGTAGTAAATGCGCTTGAAGATGTGAAAGCACAGGACGTCAGCGTGATTGATGTCCGTGACCGAACCAGTGTCACCGACTTCATGGTTCTGGCATCCGGAACCTCCAACCGACATGTGAAATCCCTCGCCGATTCCGTGGTTGTTGAAGCCAAAGAGCAGGGCGTTCGCGCGAGCAACGTGGAAGGGGCGGGTGTCAGCGACTGGATTCTGGTCGATCTTGGCGATGTCGTCGTCCACGTCATGATGCCTGCCACACGGGAATTTTATGACCTGGAGCGTTTCTGGCGTGATGCTCCGGATCTTGGTGTTGCAGGCAGCGAATAGTCATGCGGTTACGTCTGATCTGTGTGGGGCAGAAAATGCCCGACTGGGTCAGTACCGGATTCGGAGATTACGCCCGCCGCATGCCGCCGGAGTTGCCCCTGGAGTTGGTGGAAATTGCCATGGCTCACCGGGGCAAGAATCCCGATATTTCCAGACTGATGCAGCGTGAAAGCGATGCCATTCTCGCCGCGACGGGCCCCAAAGACCGGGTTATCGCGCTTGAGGTTGGCGGTCGCCCCTGGTCGACCGAAAAGCTGGCCAGCCAGCTTGAGACCTGGCAGCAGGACGGTCGTGATGTGAGCTTCCTGGTTGGTGGCCCCGATGGCCTGGCGGAAGACTGCCGCAAGCGGGCTGACCAGCAATGGTCCCTGTCGCCGCTGACCCTGCCTCACCCTCTGGTGCGGATTGTTCTGGCGGAACAGCTTTACCGGGCCTGGTCGATCACCCGCAACCACCCGTATCACCGGGCCTAGGGGACATCTATGCCGTGGGGCGAGTTCAAGGATACAGCGGCGGAGCGCCGGCTTTTCCAGCGCAGGACGGTGGTCATGCTGGTGTGTGTAATGCTGGCAATTGGCGGCCTCCTTGCGCGCATGTATCAGCTTCAGATTGTCGAGCACGAGACTTACACCACCCTTTCTGACAAGAATCGTGTACAGGTCCAGTCTGTGCCACCGCCCCGTGGCCTCGTGTACGACCGCACCAATACCCTGCTGGCGGAAAATCGTCCGGTTTTCAGTGTCACCCTTGTGCCCGAGCGTGTTGACGGCATGAATGACACCCTGGCACAACTCGACAACATTCTGGATGTGTCGGAGGAAGACATCGAGCGCTTTCAGCGTCGGCTTCAGGAGCCCCGCCGTCCCTTCCAGGAAATACCTCTGCGTTATGACCTCGACGAGCAGGAAATGGCCCGCCTTGCGGTGCATCGCCATGAGCTGCCCGGTGTGGAAGTGAGGGCAGAACTGGTCCGGTATTATCCTCACAGTGAGCTGACAGCCCATGCGCTTGGATTCGTCGGTCGTATCAACCGTGATGAGCTGCAGCGGATCGATCCGGTCAACTATGCCGGCACCAATTACATCGGCAAATCTGGTATTGAGCGATTCTATGAGGAGATTCTGCACGGGGAGGTCGGCTATCAACACGTCGAGACCAACGCCCGTGGGCGCACCCTGAGGGTACTGGAGCGTGAAAACCCGGTGCCTGGGGAGGATCTTCAATTGCATCTGGATCTCAGGCTGCAAAAGCGTGCCCACGAACTTCTCGATGGTCGCCGGGGTGCCATTGTCGCGATTGAACCCGAAACCGGAGGCATTCTGGCGCTGGCCAGCGTGCCAGGGTTTGATGCCAACAAGTTTGTTACCGGGATCAGCGTCAATGATTACCGGGAGCTCAGTGAAAGCAAGGACAAGCCACTGTTCAACCGGGCGCTACGCGGGCAGTATCCGCCGGGCTCCACGCTCAAGCCCATGCTCGCTGTTGCCGCGCTGGATAGCGGCGCCACCACCCGGGATTACACGATCTGGGATCCTGGGCATTATCGTTTGAATAAAAGCGGCCGTCTCTGGCGGGATTGGAAACGGGGTGGTCATGGCTGGGTTGATCTCATGGACGCCGTGGCCGAGTCCTGCGACGTCTATTTCTACGAAATCGCGGTCGAGATGGGCGTGGATACCATGTACAACTACCTCTCCCGGTTTGGTTTTGGCGAAGACGCTGCCCTTGATGTGTCTGGGGCTCTGAGCGGCCTGTTGCCATCGCGGGACTGGAAGCAGGCTGTCAGGAGCGAGCCCTGGTATCCGGGCGATACCGTCAACCTGGGAATTGGTCAGGGCTTCATGCTTGCCACACCATTACAACTGGCGACAGCCACGTCGCTGATTGCCAATCGTGGCATATGGGTGGAGCCCAGACTGCTCAAGGATATAAAGGGCGATCATCCGGTAGATGAGTTTCTGCCTGACGAAACCCACGAGCCGCTCAAACTTAAAAATCCCGAGGATTGGGAGTATGTGGTGGAGACCATGGCCGAAGTGATGCATGGCCCGAAAGGAACGGCGCGGGGAGCCGGCCGTGGCGCGCCCTATCGGATGGCCGGCAAGACCGGAACGGCCCAGGTGTTCAGTCTGGAAGAGGATGAGGAATACGATGCCGAGGAAATCCGGGAGCGTCTCCGGGACCACGCGCTGTTTGTGGGTTTCGCCCCGGTGGACAACCCGAAGATTGCGGTGGCGGTCATCGTTGAGAATGGCGGCAGCGGCAGCGGTACAGCGGCGCCAGTTGCCCGTGCCCTGTTCGATGCCTGGCTGCTCGACTACTCCGATGAGCCAGAGGGCGCATTGATCAGCGGTGTTGATGGTCCGGGGGCTAACTGATGGCTTTCAAGGCGTTACTGGATCCAACCGCGAGTAATCCCATGGGGCGGCAACAAAGCATCTGGACGGCGTTGCACATTGATCCGATCCTGCTCCTGCTCCTGCTCCTGCTGGTTTCCGGCGGTCTGTTCGTGCTGTATAGCGGTGCTGACCGGAATCTGGAGGTGGTCAAGGCCCAGGGCATTCGCATGGGTGTGGCGTTCGTGGTGATGCTGGTGTTCGCGCAACTGGACCCGGCGGTGTTTCGTCGCTGGGCGCCCTGGCTCTATGTGGCCGGGGTTGTCTCGCTGATTGCGGTAATTCTGGTGGGCGTGGGCGCCAAGGGGGCCCAGCGCTGGCTGGCATTGCCGGGGCTGCCACGCTTTCAGCCTTCCGAATTGATGAAGCTCGTCGTGCCGATGATGGCGGCCTGGTATCTCTCCAGGCATTTCCTGCCACCACGCTTCAGGCACGTGGTGGTGGGGCTGGCAATCGTACTGGTGCCCATGGCCCTGATCATCAAGCAGCCTGATCTGGGGACGTCTCTGCTGGTCGGCATGGCGGGCCTTTTTGTGGTGTTTTTTGCCGGGATCAGCTGGAAGCTGATCGCGGCTTTCGTTGCCATGGTCTCGGTTTCTGCGCCATTGATGTGGTTTTTCGTTATGCGGGAGTATCAGAAGCAGAGGGTGCTGACCCTGCTCGATCCGCAAAGCGATCCGCTCGGTGCCGGCTGGAATATTATCCAGTCGAAAACAGCCATCGGATCGGGAGGCTTTGACGGCAAGGGCTGGCTGCAGGGGACCCAGTCCCACCTCGAGTTCCTGCCTGAGAGCCACACGGATTTTATCGTTGCCGTGCTGGCGGAGGAGTTCGGATTTATCGGTATGCTGGCTCTGATGATCGTGTATAGCCTGATCATACTCCGATGCCTGTTCATCGCAGCCACCGCCCAGGATTCGTTCAGCCGGCTTCTGGCGGGCGCGCTGACCATGACCTTCTTTATTTATATCGTGGTGAATGTCGGGATGGTGAGTGGGCTTCTGCCTGTCGTGGGTGTGCCGTTACCGTTGATCAGTTACGGTGGGACTTCAAGCGTAACCCTGATGGCAGCGTTTGGAGTGCTGATGTCGGTACATACCCACCGCCGGATGATTGGTGCCTGACCCGAATCCGGCAACCATGGCGGCCAGGTAATGGTGAATGCCGCATAGAACCCGTTACAATGACGAACTTGCTGCCGGATCTGTTATCAAGGCAGCCCTGCTGTTCTGGAGGAAGCCCGGATCGTGAACTGCAAACCAACTCGGTCGTTTATACTGGCGATTGCTGCGGCAGTGATCCTCAGTGGCTGTGCTTCGGCCCCGGAAACGGATCACTCATCCCGCTATACCCTGGCCAATGACCGGGCGCCGTCGGGTGATTATGATGTCTCCGGGCTCGACAACGCCGTTCCGGTGTACGAAGAGCCCCGGCGCGCAGGCAATAAATCACCCTACACGGTGTGGGGCAAGCAGTATCGCGTGCTCGACAGTAACGATGGTTATGTGGCCCGGGGCACCGCGAGCTGGTATGGCGAAAAATTTCACGGCCACAAGACGTCCAATGGCGAAACCTTTGACATGTACGCGATGTCAGCGGCCCACAAATCCCTGCGTATTCCGGGTTATGCCCGGATCACGAATCTTGATAACGGCCGTTCGGTGGTTGTCCGGGTCAACGATCGGGGGCCTTTTCACGGTGACCGGCTCATAGACCTGTCCTATGCTGCTGCCAAGAAACTGGGTTATCAGCCCCGGGGGACCGCGCGTGTTGAGGTGGCCGCTATTACCGTCCGGCCGGATGGCTCGATGCGTCTTGCCGGCAAACCCTTCTCGCCCGGCGATGTGGCAGGCTCTTCCGAGAGCCGGGTGCAGGCAAGCGGCGAGATCGCAACGGAGCAGCGATCGCTGTTTGTCCAGCTGGCCTCCTTCAGCAGTCGCGATCCTGCCGAGAAACTGCTGAGTCGGGTAAGGTCGGTGCTTGAGAATCCGATGCGGGTCAGGGCCGTCGATACCGCCTCGGGGCGTTTTCACCGTGTTCAGGTGGGGCCGTTTCAGGACGAGGATGCCGCCAGAAAGACCCAGAATCTTCTGGAGGCCCGCGGCTTTGACCAGTCGATCCTGCTGACGGACTCACACTGAACACACCCGAAGAACGCTGACAAAAGACACACACCTAACGACGAATGAATGGAGCCATGGCCTCAAAATCTGCTTTCCGAACACTTACTGTAGTCTTCGTACTGATGCTCGCCCTGACCGGCAAGGTGATGGCGCAGTCTGTGCTAATCCCCTCCCCACCCCAGATTGCCGGCAGTTCCTATGTCCTGATGGACCCGAAAAGCGGTCGGATCATCATGGAAGAGAACAGCCATGAGCGTCTGCCGCCGGCGAGCCTGACCAAGATGATGACGGCCTACATTGTCGAGCGGGAGCTGGATGAGGGGCGGATCGCCATGTCCGACATGGTTCCGATCAGCGTCAATGCCTGGAAAACAGAAGGCTCCCGGACCTTCGTCAAGGAAGGTACCCAGGTTTCGGTGGAGGACCTGCTGAAGGGCGTGATTATCCAGTCCGGAAATGATGCCTCGGTGGCTTTGGCCGAGTTCGTTGCCGGTAGCGAGGGCGCCTTTGTGGATATCATGAACCAGCAGGCGCAACTGCTGGGCATGAAAGACACCCATTTCGAGAACGCCACGGGGTTGCCGGCACCTGATCACTACTCCACCGCCTATGATCTCGCCATTCTGGCTCGGGCCATCATTAATGATTACCCGGAAAACTACCCGATTTACGCGGAAAAGCATTTCACCTACAACAACATCCGTCAGCCGAACCGAAACAGTCTGCTGTGGCGGGATAGCAGCGTCGATGGTTTGAAAACCGGCCATACAGAAGAAGCCGGATACTGTCTGGTGGCGTCGGCGAAGCGTAACGACACCCGCTTTATTGCCGTGGTGATGGGCACTAGCAGCACCGATTCCCGGGCCCAGGAAGTTCAGAAAATGCTGAACTACGGCTTCCGGTACTACCAGAGCGAGCGTCTGTTCCGGGCTGGACAGGAATTGATCGAGGCCAGGGTATGGGGTGGCCAGTCCGACCAGGTCTCCGTTGGCATGGCCGAAGATGTCTTCGTCACCATTCCCCGGGGGTCCAGGGACAGTCTCGAATCAACGGTAGACCTTGATTCTGTGATCAAAGCACCCATTAACATGGGCGATGAGCTGGGCCGGATCAACGTGTCGTACAACGGTGAAGTGCTGGTAGACCAGCCGGTATTGGCATTGACCGATGTTCCTGAGGGCGGTTTCTTCAAGCGCATTTGGGATGCCATCAAGCTCTTTTTCGTTCAGTTATTTCAGTAGGGTGACGTGGTTCCCCGGGAGTAAAGCGGCATGAGTGAGCCGAAGGCGCCAAAAATCGAATTTCCGTGCGACTACGTGATCAAGGTGATCGGTAACGCCGCACCGGATTTCACCGAGTTTGTGGTCGAGGTTGTCGAGCAGCACGCGCCCGGAATCTGTGAAACCGATATCTCGGTAAACGAGAGCAGCAAGGGGCGGTTCTCCTCAGTGCAGCTGAAAATCGTGGCCACCGGCGAGGCCCAGCTGAAAGCCCTATTCGAAGATCTCAAGGCCAGTGGCCGCGTTCACATGGTGCTGTAACCCCGATGGTTGATCTGATCGTCCGGTCGCTGGGAGAGCAGCCCTACCTGGAAACCTGGGAGGCCATGAAAACGTTCACCGCTGAGCGGCACGCTCAGGTGGCGGATGAACTCTGGTTCCTGGAACATCCCAGGGTCTACACCCAGGGCCAGGCAGGGAAGGCCGAGCACATTCTCGCGCCGGGTGATATTCCGGTTATCCAGGTTGATCGCGGTGGCCAGGTTACCTACCACGGCCCCGGTCAGCTGGTGATTTACCTGATGATCAACCTGACCCGCAAGAAACTGGGTGTGCGCTCTCTGGTGGATGAGATTGAACAGGCCATCGTCCGGACTCTTGCCGGTTTGGGTGTTGAAGCCGCTCCGAGGCCGGATGCGCCCGGCGTTTACGTGGGCGAGGCCAAGATTGCCTCACTCGGCTTAAGGGTTCGCCGGGGCTGTTCATTTCACGGGTTGGCATTGAACGTGGATATGGACATGGAGCCCTTCCAGCGTATCAACCCATGTGGCTATGCCGGCATGGCCATGTGCCAGGTCAGTGATTTTGTTCCCGGTGTGACCCTGTCCGACGTGCAGCAACGATTGTCAGAGCAGCTTGTCAGTGGCCTAGCCCATCGGGATGTCGAGTTCTGCGAGGGTTGGTAGTTCAGGCGGCGGCTTCACTCTCGTAGCCGCATGCGCGGTTTCGACCCTCGGATTTGGCCCGATATAGCGCTTCATCTGACCGTTGCAGCAGGCGGTCTATGGATTCGGAGCCACGGATTGATGCCACTCCTATACTGATTGTGGCCTGAACCTGGCCCTGCTCCGTGTTAACGGATTTGGTGGCAAAAGCTTCCCGGATTCGGTTGGCAGATGACAGGGCGTCCTTAGTATTGGTTTCCGGCAGCAGTACAAGGTATTCCTCACCGCCCCAGCGGGCCAGGGTGTCAACCTTGCGGCATTGCTCCCGCAGGGTTCTGGCAACCAGGATGATCAGCTCGTCCCCCACATGATGTCCGTAGTTATCGTTAACACTCTTGAATAGGTCAATATCCATCAGCAGTACAGAAAAGGGCCGAGAGTTGCGAAGGTAGCGCTGGTACTCGATATCTAGCTGCTCCAGGGCTTCCCGTCGATTGGCAAGGCCCGTCAGGGCATCATGCTTGGCCGCATATTCGAATTCTGCAGCCAGCTTCAGTAGGCCCAGCTTGCTGCGTCTGCGACTCTGGTCAAGGATGTAGCAGGTGACCATTTCAAAACCCAGAACCGCCACCATGGTGATCCGGAAACTGGTGCTGTGAGGCGGCTCGAACAGGAAGTCTCCCAGTGGGCTGAACAGGAGAATGACGGCTGCAAACCCGGCGCTGCAGGCGAGCACGCCAACCCGGGATTCGCTGATATAGAATATGATGGGGGGATAGGCAAACAGCCAGATAATGGCTGACCCGTCTTCCACAGCATAGATCGCCAGATAGGTGAGCAGCACCGTGATCAGGGTAATGAAAGCCCGACGTTGCAAAGTTTTGTGGCCGCCAAGCAGATAGATCACGGCGTTGACCGCCAAAAGGACGGCGAAGCCAATCAGCAGCGGCGGCGTAATCGGATCGTCCCGCAGGCTGGAGCGCCAGGCAAAAAAGAACAGCAGGGGAACGGCAACGGCCGTCAGCCAGTTAATCAGGATCGGGACGGGAATCTCGCCTTTGACACGGAACTGGGATAATTCCGTATCCGGCGTTTTTCTTGCGGATTGCGACATGTTCGGATGTTGTTCTTGTGATATTCAGTATTGGATCTTACGTATGTCCAGATGGTAGACCGGTTTTCCGGTCTGAACTGTGTCAAAACGTAAATGCGCCGGTGGTCCAGATGTAAACCGGCCGCCCGGAGTGCGCATTGGCCCCGGGGCCGGTAAAACCCGGTCGGCTCGGTTAGGTCAGGCCACCGGAGTATCCGTATAATGGTGTCAGCCGCCAAACGTGGTGAAATTCTCTGATCCGAACAGGTCATTCATGTCATCCAGACGTTCAGGAAAATCGGTTTCCCGCATCAAGACCGGCAGCTTCGAACGCCGGTTGAGTATGACCCGTGCAGGCCTGTTTGCCGGCACCCGAATGGCTTCGCATATGGCAACTAACTGGTTCAGCAGCAAGGAGAACCGGGAAAAGCGCCATCGGGCGATGCTGTCCAACCAGGCCCGCTTCCTGGTGGACGAGCTGGGTCAGCTCAAGGGGAGCGTGGTCAAGATCGGCCAGGTGATGGCCTTGTATGGTGAACATTTTCTGCCCGAGGAAGTCACCGAAGCACTGCATACCCTGGAAGACCAGACCACCTCTCTGGAATGGCCTGCCATTGAGCGGGTGCTGAAAGCGGAACTTGGTGCGGATCGTCTCGCCCAACTGGAGGTGGATCCGGAACCTATCGGGGCGGCGTCCCTGGGCCAGGTGCACCGGGCGGTGCGCCGCAGCGATGGGCTCGAGTTGGTTCTTAAGGTGCAATACCCGGGCGTTGATGACGCCGTGGACAGCGATCTGAATGCCGTTGCCCAGTTGCTCAAGATGGCGAGGCTGGTGAATTTCGGTCCGGAGTTCAATGACTGGCTGGAAGAAGTACGGGAGATGATGCATCGGGAGGTGGATTATCGCCTGGAGGCAAAAACCACGGAGAAATTCCGCACAATGCTGGCGTCGGATCCGCGCTTCATTGTGCCAAGGGTTTTGTCGGAGTACTCAACAGCCCATATCATCGCTTCCACCTTCGAGCATGGTCACCCGGTCAGTTCCCAGGCGGTCAGGGATCTGCCGCTGGCGCGACGCAGTGCCCTCGGGCAAGCGGCGCTGGAGCTGTTCTTCCGGGAGCTGTTTGTGTGGGGTGAAATTCAGACCGACCCCAACTTTGGCAACTACAGGATCCGGATTGCCGGAGAAGAAGGCGACGATCCCGGCTATGACCGGATCGTTCTGCTCGATTTCGGCGCGGTGCAGTCCTACTCGGATCAGTTTCTCCAACCGGTGATCCAGATGATCCGGGCTTCTTACGAAAACGATCTGCAGGGAGTCATCGAAGGGGGCATCAAGCTGAGGTTCATGAGCAGGGACTGGCCGGACGCCGTGCTGGAAACGTTTGGTTCGGTCTGTATGTCGGTTCTCGAACCCCTGTCCAGTGATCGGGAGTCCTGGCCGGACTATGCGAAGAACAGCCACGGACAATATCGCTGGAAACAGAGTGATCTGCCCTCCCGGGTTGCCCGTCAGGCTGCCCGGTCGGCCATCAGCCGGTATTTCCGGGTACCGCCCAAGGAATTTGTCTTCCTCAACCGCAAGCTGATCGGGGTCTATACGTTCATTGCCGTTCTCAATTCCGAGTTCAACGGCGAGCCGTTGCTGCGCAAATACCTTTACGGAGAGGGCGACGACGCTCCGGATGCCTCGGCCACCAGCCAGAGTACGAAGGCATAGCGGGCGCCTTTGCCGATACCCACCAGAATAACGAAGTTCAGCCAGGGCACCCGCATGATCCCGCCCACCAGGGTTAGCGCGTCACCCCCCAGTGGCAGCCAGCCCATCAGCAGTGACCACTGGCCGTAGCGGTTGAAGCGGTTCCGCGCCTTGTGCAACTGCAGTTCACTGATCGGAAACCAGCGTTTATGCTTAAAGCGATCCACCTGCCGGCCGATAACCCCATTGACGACCGAGCCCAGAGTATTGCCCAGGGTCGCCCAGAACCAGAGCCACCAGAATGAATAACCCTGGGTCACCAGCGTACCAAGCAGGACTTCCGAGTAGGCAGGTAGCAGCGTGGCGGCAGCAAACGCGGTCAGGAATAGCGTCAGGTAGGCCAATGGGCCCTCCTTGCTTCGAAAGAAAATGAACCTCCAACACCCCGCAGGTCCGGCTTCACCATGAAACAGTTATCGCTCCGCTTCAAGCTCTATGCCCTGGTTGTATCGCTGCTGCTGATTATGGGTATCAGCATTGTGGTCACCGCCCAGCTGTCCCTCGCAGATATGGAAGAGAGGCTGACGGCAGAGACCCGGGATACGGTGCAGGGTATTGTGATGGATCAGCTCAGCGCAACCGCTGGCAAATATGGTGAGCTGGTCAGTGGTCAGTTTGCGACCGCCTTTCGGACTCCGGAAGTCGTTCGCAATGTCATTATCCGCAATATCCAGGCCGACAGTTCCGGGCGTATCAGTCGGACTGCTCTGCAGGAGACGGTTGGTGCGGTTCTCGAGGAGCAGAAAAGCCTGAGTTCGATATACGCCCAGTTCGAGCCTGATGGCTACGATGGCCAGGACCGCTATTTTACCGGTGGTGTCGAGGAGCACAGCAGTGATGAAGGCACCCTGGAGATCTATTATTACCGGGACCCCGACGGAAACGTGGTGTTCAGCCGCACCGAAGATCCTTCTGTGAAGTATCTCGACAAGAGAAACGAGCTTGGAATCCGGGAAGCCGAGTGGTATCTCTGTTCGCGCGATACCAGGACGCCCTGCATCATGGAGCCCTACGAGTACGAAATCAGCGAGGGCTACTCGGAATTGATGACCAGCCTTGTGGTGCCGATCCTCAATGACGGCACCTTCGCCGGCGTCGCGGGCGTCGACATTAACCTGTCGACTTTGCAGAAAACCATTGCCAGTGTCAGCCAGCAGCTGTTCGACGGCCAGTCCCGGGTGACCCTGCTCAGTCAGCAGGGGCTGATCGCTGCCTCCAGCCATTACCAGGCTCATCTTGGGCGCCCCCTGAAGGAGGCGATTCCCGGCCTAGCTGATACCTTCTCCGGGTTGCACCAGGGTGAGGGAACCTACGACGACGGCAACATACTTGCTGTTGCCTACCCGGTGGACATCCGCCTGCCGGGTGCCCAGTGGTCGCTGTTGATTGAGCTGCCACGGGATACAGCGCTTGCCAGCGTTTCCGAAATTACCGGCCTGTTATCCGATGAGGTAACTGCTACTGCCACCCGCCAGACTCTGGTAGGCATCGGAGTAGTTGTCGTCGCTATTATCGCACTGGTGTTGCTGGTCCGCTCGGTGACACGGCCACTGGATGAGATCCGCGACCGGATGAAAAATCTGGCCAGTGCCGAGGGCGATCTGACCCGTGAGCTTGATATCGACACCCATGCCGAACTGATTGACCTGGCGGGCGGGTTCAACGCCTTCCTGGCCCGCTTGCGGGAAATGATCAACGATCTGAAGGGTGTCAACGCCAAGGTCCGTCAGCAGGCGGGTGATGTTGGCGCCATCGCCGTTGAGACCGACGAGCGAACCTCCCGACAGCACCAGGACATCGACAGCGTGGTGACTGCCATGAACGAAATGTCTGCAGCGGCAGGTGAAGTGGCGGGGTTCGCAGGAGAAGCGGCCGAGAACGCCCGGATGGCCCAGGACGGTATCCGGTTCACCCGGGATACGCTGTCATCGGCAGTGACAGGTGTCAGTGCGGTCGCCGGCGACATGGGCGAAGCCAGCACCGCCATCAGCCACGTAGCCAGCCGCAGCGAAGACATCAACCGCATTCTGGAAGTGATCCGGGGCATCGCCGAACAGACCAACCTGCTGGCCCTGAATGCTGCCATAGAGGCTGCCAGGGCCGGAGAGCAGGGCCGTGGTTTTGCGGTGGTCGCGGACGAGGTGCGTACCCTGGCGTCCCGGACCCGGCAATCGACCGATGAAATCAGCGGTATGATCGATGGTCTGAAGCAGGATGTCAGCGGTGCAGTCTCGGTGATCCAGAGCGGCGTTGACCGGGCCACCTCGGCAGTGGATGGTACCCAGGAAGCGGCACACTCGCTGGCCACCGTTGTCGATCGCATCGGAGTCATTGTCGAGCATGTGACGCAGGTGGCCACGGCAGCCGAGGAGCAGAGCTCGGTGAGTGAGGAGATCAATCGTAACCTGACGCACATTGGCGATGCCGCCAACGACCTCAGGGAACTGGCTGGCCGGGTGAAGGGCAATGGCCAGGCACTGGACAGCGAGGTTCAGGTGCTGGAACGAGAGCTCAGCCGCCTCAGAACCTGAAGGCGGGCCCGGTGAATGGCCCCGAAGCCGCGGTCCGGGGCAGGTATGGTCGGCTACTATGGCAGCGATTCAAAGCATCAATTTTCAATTCAGGCGTGCCGTGTCATGCTTTGATCAACATTTGCTCGCCTAAAACTCATAGCCAATCAACGTTTCGGAGGTTTTGTATGGAACAGGTCACGATTTATGGTCGCTCAAGTTGTGGATTCTGCCTTCGGGCAAAGGACCTGTGTCAGACCAGAAATATTCCCTATGTCTGGGTCGATATGATCGAAAAGGGCATGAGCAAGCAGGATATCGCCGACACTATCGGCCGGCCGGTTCATACCGTCCCGCAGATCCTGGTCGGGAGTCAGTATGTGGGTGGCTTCGATCAGTTCTATGCCTATGTGCGGGAGCATGAAGCGGAGCTCACGCGCTAACCGGTCACTGGTATAGCGCTCACGAAAAAGGGCCTGACAATGCCATTGTCAGGCCCTTTTTGTTTTGCAGCTGCGTGCCGCTGCCGAATTAAAGCTGGAAATCGGTTTTCAGCTTCTTCTCGGTCAGCGTGTTCTGCAGTTTCGCGACCCGTGGCAGGCCATTATCGAACGGCGGGAAGCTTTCCCCGTAGATCAGCGGTTCCAGATAGTCCCGGCAATCCTGGGTGATACCGAAACCATCGTCGGTGATGAAATGGATTGGCATTTTCTTCTCCTGGTTCGCCACGTCGCTCAGCGGGGCTTCGCCAATCTTCCAGCGGTAAGGCTTCCCCTGTTCCCGGACGATGGTGGGCATCAGTGCCTGCTTGCCCTCCAGTGCCATTTCCACCGCGGCCTGGCCCACGGCATAGGCCTGCTCCACATCGGTGGCGGAGGCAATGTGGCGGGCGCTGCGCTGCAGGTAGTCTGCAACCGCCCAGTGGTACTTGTGGCCCAGGGCCTGCTTGACCATGTTGGCCAGGGCCGGGGCAACGCCACCCAGCTGGGTGTGGCCGAATGCGTCCTTGGCACCGGCATCCGCCAGGAAGCGACCGTCTTCGTACTGGGCACCCTCGGACGCCACGACAACACAGTAGCCGTATTCCTTCACACAATGATCGACGCGCGCCAGGAAGGCTTCGCGATTAAAGGGAATCTCGGGGAACAGGATAATGTGGGGCGGTTCGCCCTCGCCCTGTCCGGCCAGGCCGCCTGATGCGGCAATCCAGCCGGCGTGGCGGCCCATGACTTCCAGGATGAACACCTTGGTGGAGGTTTCGCACATGGACTTGATGTCCAGGCTGGCTTCCAGGGTGGATGTGGCAATGTACTTGGCAACCGAGCCGAAGCCGGGGCAGCAGTCGGTGAACGGCAGGTCGTTATCCACGGTCTTGGGCACGCCAATGCAGGTAATGGGGTAGCCCATCTTGTCAGCGATCTGGGAGACCTTGTAGGCCGTATCCTGGGAATCTCCGCCGCCGTTGTAGAAGAAGTAGCCGATGTCGTGGGCCCGGAACACCTCAATCAGCCGCTCGTATTCGCGGCGGTTCTCGGAAATATTCTTGAGCTTGTGGCGACAGGAGCCAAAAGCGCCCCCCGGGGTATGAATCAGTGCCTGGATGGCATCGTCGCTCTCGAGGCTGGTATCAATCAGTTCTTCCTTCAGCGCCCCGATAATGCCGTTGCGTCCGGCAAACACCTTGCCGATTTTGTCCGGATGCTTTCGGGCGGTCTGGATGACGCCACAGGCACTGGCATTGATGACGGCGGTGACACCGCCGGACTGAGCGTAGAATGCGTTCTTGATGGCCATCTCGGGCTGGAGCCTCCTGCTGGTTCGACAATGGCGCAGATGATACGCCAATCGCCGGCAATTTTCATGAGCAGGATTGCGGATAGCGTGGCTCTTGACGGGGTGGGGCGGATACGGGAGGCTTGTCGGGTTTCAACACAGGGGGCAGTCGCCGAATGCACATTCACATCCTCGGAATCTGTGGCACCTTCATGGGCAGCCTGGCCGTTCTGGCCCGTGAGCTTGGCCACACCGTGACCGGGTCCGATCAGGGCGTTTATCCGCCCATGAGCACTCAGTTGGAGGCCCAGGGCATCGGCCTCATGGAAGGCTACAGTCCGGATCACCTGGAGCCGAAGCCGGATCTTGTGCTGATCGGTAACGCCATGTCCCGTGGCAATCCGGAAGTCGAGGCCGTGCTCAACCGCAACATAGATTACATGTCCGGACCCGAGTGGCTGAGTCGGGAAGTGCTCCGGCACCGCTGGGTGATGGCTGTGGCCGGCACCCACGGCAAGACCACAACAACGTCCATGCTGCTCTGGATACTGGATCAGGCCGGGTTAGAGCCCGGCTATCTTGTCGGGGGTGTTCCCCTGGACTTTCCGGTGTCGGCGCGGCTTGGCAACAGCGATTTCTTTGTGATCGAGGCGGATGAATACGACAGCGCCTTTTTTGACAAACGCTCCAAGTTTGTCCATTACCGTCCCCACACCCTGATCATGAACAACCTGGAGTTCGACCACGCGGATATCTTCGAGAATGTCGAAGCCATAGAGCGGCAGTTTCACCATCTGGTTCGAACCGTGCCCTCCCAGGGTTTGATCATCCGCCCCGCGGTGGACGGCCATCTGGATAAAGCTCTGGAATTGGGCTGCTGGAGCCCGGTGCAGGACACTGCGATTGGCAGCGAGACCCCGCGCATGTCGGACTGGCGTGCCGAGCTGCTCTCGGAGGACGGCAGCCGGTTTCTGGTGATTCACCACGAACAGCCGGTGGCCACGCTGAAGTGGGATCAGACTGGTCTTCATAATGTCCGCAATGCTCTTTCTGCCATTGCTGCCGCCCGCCATGTGGGCGTTACGCCGGATCATGCGGTGGCGGCCCTGTGCCGGTTCTCCGGCGTCAAACGGCGGATGGAGTTGCTGGCGGACATAGACGGCGTGCGTGTATACGACGACTTTGCCCACCATCCGACCGCCATTGCCACCACCCTTGAGGGCTTGCGCAACCAGGTGGGCGACGAGCCCATCCTGGCGCTGATCGAACCGCGCTCAAACACCATGAAGCAGGGCGTCCACCAGCAGACACTGCTGCCCAGCGCGGAAACCGCAGACCGGGTTCTGTGGGCCAATCTGAACGACATGGACTGGCTGCCGGAACTGATTGCCGGTTGGCAGGAGCTGAATGCCGGTTCCGAAAGGCACCGGGTGGAGGCCACAGTGGAGGACTTGCTGGCACGCACCCTGGAAGATCTTCCCAGCCCCTGCCACATTGTGATCATGAGCAACGGCGGCTTTGGCGGTATTCACGGTAAACTTGTTGCCGAGCTTGAGCGTATCCGTGGTTGATTCGGCGCAACCGGTGATTTTTCAGACTGACAGGTGGCGACATCCATGAGCAACGAGCAGAACCGGCCCTCAACCGTTAACCTGGCCTTCACCGGCGCGTCCGGTGCCCAGTATGGCCTGCGCCTGCTGCAGTGCCTGGTGTCCGCAGGCTGCCGTGTGAACGTGATGGTCAGTCGGGCCGCGCAAGTGGTGATCGCCACCGAAACGGACCTCAAACTGCCGGGGACGCCGCCGGCGATGCAGGAAACCTTGTCTGCCTATGCCGGCGCGGAGCCGGGCCAGGTTCTGGTGTTTGGGCGGGAAGACTGGTTTGCACCGCCGGCTTCCGGCTCCGGGGAGAAAGCGCCGCTGGTGGTTTGTCCCTGCAGTACCGGAACGCTCTCGGCCCTGGCGACGGGGGCCAGCAACAACCTGATTGAGCGGGCCGGTGATGTTGCCCTGAAAGAACGGCGCCCGCTGATCCTTGTGCCCCGGGAGGCCCCTTTCTCCGAGGTGCATCTGGAGAACATGCTGAAACTGACTCGCATGGGTGCCGTCATCATGCCGGCGAGCCCCGGCTTCTACCACAAACCGCAGTCGCTTGAGGATCTGGTCGATTTTATTGTCGCCCGAATCCTTGATCATCTGAACCTGCCCCAGGACCTGATGCCCCGCTGGGGCGAGGCCCGTGTCGAGGACAAGCGCAAGGGCTGAGGCCGCCCGGAGCGATGGTTTTGGCCAGCCCGATTGATGCTTTTCATCATTGAGCAAACCGGGCTCCGGGCAGAGACTTGGTGAACGACAATCACAACACAGGTTATTCACCGAGGTTCACCATGATTCCACGTACTCTCTTCGACGCCGACCTTGAAGGCTTTCGCGATTCTGTCCGCAAGTTCCTGGAGCAGGAAGCGACGCCTTACCATGATCAGTGGGAGAAAGACGGCCAGGTCAGCCGCGAACTCTGGCAGAAGGCCGGTGAGCTGGGTTTTCTTTGCCCCTGTCTGCCAGAAGAGTTTGGCGGCGTAGGCGCGGATTTCCGGTACAGCGCGGTGTTGATTGAAGAGGTCGCCAGGGCGGGCTTGACCGGGATAGGCTGGGGCCTGCACTCTGACATTGTTGCGCCCTATGTGCTCAACTACGGTTCCGACGAGCTCAAAACCCACTATTTACCGAAGCTGGCCAGCGGTGAGATGATCGGTGCTATCGCCATGACCGAGCCAGGCGCTGGTTCGGATCTGCAGGGCGTGAAAACCACGGCGGTCAAGAACGGCGACCATTATGTTCTGAACGGTTCGAAAACCTTTATCACCAACGGCCAGCTTGCCGATGTGGTGATCGTGGTTGCCAAAACCGACCCCAAGGAAGGCGCCAAGGGCATCAGTCTGTTCATGGTGGAAACCGCGTGGGAAGGGTTCGAGAAAGGTCAGAATCTGAACAAAGTGGGTATGAAGGCCCAGGATACCTCCGAGCTGTTCTTCCAGGACGTGAAAGTGCCTGCAGGAAATCTGATCGGCCCGGGTGAGGGGCAGGGCTTTTTCCAGCTGATGCAGGAACTGGCGGCCGAGCGTCTGCAGGTTGCTCTGGGGGCGGTAGCCGCTGCCGAGGCAGCCTGGGGCTGGACCCTGGATTACGTCAAGGAGCGGAATGCCTTCGGCAAGCCGGTGATTGCGTTCCAGAATACCCGCTTCAAGATGGCGGAGATGAAAGCGGAAATCACCGCCGCCCGGGTGTTCACGGATCGGTGTCTGGAACTGCATTTGGACAAGAAGCTCGACATCCCCACGGCGGCGATGCTCAAGCAGCTCACCACAGATCTGCAGTGTAAGGTGATGGATGAGTGCGTTCAGCTTCATGGTGGCTACGGTTACATGTGGGAGTACCCGATTGCACGGGCCTGGGCAGACTCACGGGTGCAGCGGATCTATGCCGGCACTAATGAAATCATGAAGGAAATCGTTGCCCGTTCATTCTGAGCACGGCCCGGAGGTCTGGTCACCCTCGTGTTCTGGTCAAAGGGGCAGCCTAAGGCAGTGTGAGCACTGCCTGTTTCCCTGGAGCAGGAGGTGCGCAGATGAATCGTCAATTGCCACGAGAAAACAGCTTCGAAGTGACCAGCCTCGAAGAGCTTGCACCGATGGCAGACTATTCGCTGATGAATCGTCTGAACTGTGATCCTGATGCGACGCCCGATGGCGTTGATCACCGGCCAAGGCAGGTCTTCTCAGGGCACTACGTTCCGGTCAGGCCAACGCCCATCGAGACCCCCGAATACGTCGCCCACAGTGAAGGTTTGTTCCGCGAGTTGGGCTTTGCAGACAGCCTGGCCCGGTCCGATGACTTTGTCCGGATGTTCTCCGGAGACCTTTCACGCGTACCGGAGCCGATGAGCAAAGTCGGTTGGGCGTGTGGCTATGCGCTCTCCATCTACGGCACCGAATACATCCAGCAGTGCCCGTTTCAGACCGGCAACGGCTATGGTGATGGCCGTGCCATCTCGGTACTGGAAGCGGTTATCAACGGTCGACGCTGGGAAATGCAATTAAAGGGTGGGGGACGGACGCCCTACTGTCGCGGCGCCGACGGCCGGGCCGTTCTGCGCTCAAGCGTTCGTGAATTCCTCGCCCAGGAGCACATGCACGCGCTGGGGGTGCCGACTTCCCGGTCTCTGAGTCTGTATGTATCGAAAACGGAAACGGTGCGGCGACCCTGGTACTCCAAGGGTTCCCATGCCAGGGATCCGGACCAGCTCGTTTCAGAGCCGGTCGCGATTTCTACCCGGGTGGCTCCGTCATTCATTCGGGTGGGCCAGCTTGAACTCTTTGGACGCAGGGCCCGAAAGCAGGAGCACCCCCGAGCGCTTGAAGAACTCGAGCAGTTGGTACTGTATCTGATTGATCGGGAGTACAACGGCGTTATTGATCAGTCACTCGATACTCCCACAAAAATCGTGATGCTCGCGCGGGAATTCCGCCGCCGTCTTGCCTCCCTGGTCGCGAACTGGATCCGGGTTGGTTACTGCCAGGGCAATTTCAACAGTGACAACTGCGCTGCCGGCGGCTTCACACTGGATTACGGCCCCTTCGGCTTCTGCGAAGTGTTTGAGCCCTTTTACCAACCATGGACCGGAGGCGGGCAACACTTCGCTTTCCTGAACCAACCCGCAGCGGCAGAACGGAACTTCAAGAGTTTCTGTTCTGCCCTGAGGCCTCTTTTAAATACTCACGAGGACGAACTGGCTAAGCTCGATGAGGTTCAGAAAGGTTTCCCGGAAGTGATGCAGGCGGAATTGCAGAAAATGTGGGCAGCGAAGCTCGGGCTTGACGCCTTTGATGCCAATCTCTTCAGGGATCTGATGATGCTGATGACCCAAACCCCCGTGGATTACACCGTCTTTTTTCGCGAGCTCTCGTCAATACCTGAACACATCGGGCCAATCAAAAAGAGCTTTTACCGGTCCCTGAATCAAGCAGGAGGGGTCGACTCGGACGCGCTGCTCAAGCGCTGGTCAGACTGGCTTGCCGAGTGGCAATTACGAATTGGAATCGATGAGGCTGGCCCGGGTAGCAGCGGTTCCCAACTCCGCGAGGAACTCTCCCGAAGCATGAAACGCGTGAATCCGAAATATACCATGCGCGAGTGGTTCGTGGTGCCTGCCTATCAACGGGCAGCTGAGGGTGATTACCAGCCACTCAGAGCGTTGCAGGATGTACTGACTCAACCCTATGCCGAGCAATCGAATGCCGTTGAGGCGCAATACGACCGGCTGAAGCCGTCCGAGTTGTTCGATCTTGGTGGGTATTCCCACTACAGCTGCTCGTCGTGACTCCTGCCCCGTCTCGTTACCAAACTTTACAAATTGCCAAACCTATCAAGGTCTCCGGCGATCACATCCCCTAAAGTAGCGGCACAACCTCTAACAAGGATAAACGGTTGCCGCGATGAAACGCCTGATTGGTCTCTCTGTTACTGCTTTCTCCCTTGTCGTCGCCGGTTGTGGCAAGGAATCCGACGAACTGCCCGTGGACGGGCGGGATTTTGATGGTGTGGCGTACAGTGAGCTGGCGCCCTATACCGGCAAGGTCATCGACGGCTACCTGAGTAACGCCCGGGTCTGGCTGGACATGGATGGTGACAGTCAGTACACCGCAGGGCCGCTGGTTATCGAGCTGGACAATGGCGGAACAGTAACGCTTGAGGCTGGCGAACCGACCGCCATGAGCGGTCCCGGTGGACAGTTCTCACTGGATATGTCCGGGCTGGCGCTGGAGCCGTCCGTGGGGCCGGACCTGGATCCCCGGGACTATCCTCTGTATGCCCTGGCGCTGCCAGGCAAGACGCTTGAGGAAACTTGGGCCGGTGACGTTCCGGTGGCCCGTGCGTTCCTGATGTCGGCACCGCCGGGGGTCCGGAATGTTACGCCACTCACCACTCTGGCCCGGTACCGTGGTCTGGCCGGGCTGGGTTCCTTCCTGGCCAATCCGGAAGGAGCCGAGGCCAATCTGGCGGACCTGAACCTGGTACGGGATTACATCCTGGCCGGGGATGAACGCGCCCACGCCTATGCCCGCGCACTGGCGAAGTTCATGGCCAGCCAGATCCCTGACACTTATAACGACGAATTGGCCAAAGCGGGCAGTGATGGCACGGAGCGTCTTCTCAGCAAGGAAGCGGCGTTCCTGCTGGGGCTCTCTGTGGTACAAAGCGCCGGAGAGGTGATCGCGGTGGTCGATGCTGCCGCACCTCAGGGCCGATTTGCCAATGTTGATGTCGATACACTCAAGTTGCCCCAGGTGGAACTGGAGCTTAGTGACCCGGTTCTGCTGACCAGCCAGACCATATTCGCCGAACCCTCCAACAGCCAGGGAACCTTGCCGACACTTCGCTCTGGCCTGCAGATCTCTGCAGAACTGAACTTCGATTACACCGAGAGCGGTCGCCTGCTTGCCGTTTCGGCCAATGGCTGTCTCGCGCCATCCATGCCGGAGCTGGCCAGACTTGTGCGTGTAAACGGCTATATGGCCAATCTCGAAACCCAGTGGCTGCCGGCGGTTGCACTCTCGGAGCAGAGCCGGATCAACTATGAGGATGAGGGTGCGGATGAACGCCTGATCTTTGACTGGGACAGCCAGCGAATCTATTTCGAGACCAGCACCAGCTGTCACGAGCACGAGGGTATCTTTGCCGGGTCCACCGAGCTGGGTGGCAGCCCTGAAGTTACCTATCGCTGGACAAGAGAGGGCGGCAATCTGGTGGAGCTTGTTGCCGAATACGCCAGCGGTTTCAGTCGCACTCTTGTCCTGCAAACCGAGAATGAATTCCCGCTATTCGCTGGCTACCGGATCCTCGAGGATGGTGTTGAGCGAGAAGCTGTGACACAGACCTCCGCCTTTGAAACCTGTTCTCCTCAGCAGGACGCTGTGGGGGCAAGCCAGGTGGTTACCGGTTATCAGAGTTACGAGTTCTCGGGATATGAGCCGCAACCGACCGGTTTCACTAATTTGCTACTTGAATTCGATACCCGGCACGTCGCAGCTCCCCAGCCCTCGAATTCGCGCCTGTTGCGGTACGGCTTCCTGGACCCGGCACTCTCCGACCTGGGTCGGGTAACCGGCGATGGCAGTTTCGAGTGGTTGATGACCTACCCGGTGGCAGATGCTGCCGGCTTTGTTGCGGAACAGCCCAATCTTATTCGCAATGCCTTTCTGAAGCGATACAACGGCATTGTCGACTGCGGTCGGGAGCTTGAGGAATTGCCGTCGTCGGCCTATGCGCAGGTGGAGTACAGCTACCAGCGGTTGTCAGAGTATCTGATAAGTGCGATCGCAAAATAACGATAACTGAATCTGGCTAGCGAGTAGTTTTTTGGCGCCTGCTATTCCTGTCTTGAGACAGATAGTGTGGTTACATTTATTGCAATATTTGACTATGGGAGCAGCCAAAGGAATCTGTAAACTCCGCATGCGGATGCTAAAAAGCATGCGCTTTTAATCGGAGTTTTTCATGCGTTCCTGTAGTACCCAGTTCTACGTTCTCGAACACTACCTCCGGTTAAAGACTGACATCCCGGAAAACTGGCTGTCTTCTCTTCAGGCTCTGACCCGCAGCCCACGGCTTTCGATGGAAGTTGACCTCGCTACCGATCCCCATGGTTTTTCGGGCCGGCTGGCGTTCCTTGAAACCGAAACGGTAAATGTCTGCGGTTTTTATCTGAGTTCCGCTTCCAGCATTTTTGGGGCGAATGCCGCCACCGCAGCGATTATTTTGCCTTTGCAGGGAACTGTGGAGTTCGAGGTTAATGGCCAGCGCTTTGTCAGTGCGCCTGGTGTGCCTTTTGTCCTCGACAGAGGTGTTGATTTCTTCGCGCGATTATCTGCACATGTCCACCTCTTCATTGTTCAGCCCTGCCAGTCGGCTTTCAACAATGAAAGCGTTAATTTGAGGTCTGGTGACCCGGAATTGGTAGCACTTATCGAGACCTATCTGATTCAGACCCCTTTTTTCCGGGATCACAGGCATGCGGTAGAACGGACGTGCCGTTTCGGGAACGCCCTGAATCAATATATTGCCGGGAACAGGGAAGTGGTTAAGTCTCGAGAGCAGGCTTCTCTTGTAGGAGAGGAGCGCCGGCTATGCCGGGCCCTTGAGCTGATCAATGACCACCTGAAAACTGGTGTAGATCTGGACAGGGTTGCAAGAGACTCAGGGATGAGTCTCAGGAACTTCTATTACCTCTTGAAGAAATACACCGGTTTGACGCCCTATAGCTATTGCCGCGCACGGCGATTGGTTAAGGCCCGAGAATCGCTGATCTGTGGGTACCAGGAAGATCCCGTGGTAGCAAACCATGCGCTCAGATGGGGGTTTAACCATGCCGGTCGCTTTTCTTCCTATTATCACGATCATTTTGGTGAATATCCCAGTGAAACCCTGGAGGGCCTGGAAGCACTCCAGGCCAAGGCGGAAAATGTCTGGTTGGTGGATGCAGGTTCACCCAATCGAACAAAGTACTGGTATACCTCCTCGGACCGCATGCTTGCTTGACTGGGCCTTAATAGTGCTTGCTCCTGCAGCAGAGGCAGATTGCTACTCGTAAATGCTTGTCACATTTCGGCTAATGGTTTTGCTCTGATAAAGCGCTTCATCGGTTCTTTTGAGAGCATCCTCGAAACAGCTGTCTGAGGTACGAAACTGTGCGATTCCGAGGCTGATGGTGGCGCATGCGCGGACATCGCCAACCCGAAAGCGGGCTGCATGAATCGTTTTGCGAATGCGCTCGGCGAGATTCCGGGCATTTCTCAGGCTTGTGTCGCCGAGCAAAATGGCAAATTCTTCGCCGCCGAGCCGGTAGGCATGATCTGATGGTCTGAGTTGATTCTTGACGAGACTGGCAGCCAGCCGGAGAACTTCATCGCCCATCGCGTGCCCGTAGAGATCATTGATGTTTTTGAAGTGGTCAAAATCGTAGGTGAGGATCGCGGAGTTATTCCCGGACCGAACAAAAGCCGAATAGGCGCTCTTCAGGTCCCGGTTGAACTGTTTTCTGTTGAACAAACCGGTCAGTTCATCCGTAACAGACTCTTTTCGCAATTTTTCTTCCAGATTCTTTTGACCTGTGATGTCGCGAAGCACTCCCATCACCAGGTCACCGGCCTCCTGGTGGCAGGTCTCTTCAATCCAGCGAATTTCGCCATCGGGCCTTTGAATTCTGTAACGGACGGTCTTTCCAGCCATCGCACCCAAGTGATCATGAATAGCGCCAAGCTGGTCTCTGTCCTCGGGCAGACAAACGTCCCGGATCGCGCGAAATGATGGCTGTTCGTTTTGCTGAAGTCCGAGAATTCGGGGCAACATGCTGGACCAGAGCAACTGGCCGGTGCCAAGGTCGCTTTCCCACCACGCCACGCCGCCCACTTCCTGTGCTCTGGTCAGACGGGCGTTGGCCGACTGGAGCTTTTCCTTCATCACTTCGATTTCGGCTTTTTCCGAGTCGTCACGAACAATGGCAATGCCGTAGTCCATGGATTCATACCTGATCCTGTTGATCATGATGTCGACCGGAATCTCTGAACCGTCGCTGCGTTTACCGTTCAGCCTGAGGCCTGCGCCCATGGGGCGTGGTTTCTGTTGGTTGAGAAAGGAGTCAACGTGGTTTCTGTGCACGTTCAGGGATGATTCCGGGATCAGAATATCCAGCGGGGCGTCTAGCAGATCTTCGACCGTGGTCCGGAATATCCCGGCTGCTTTAAGGTTTACAGCAACAATATTCTGGTGCCTATTAACCAGCATGGCGGCGTCTGGAATCAGATTGATCATCCACTTGAGATCTTCAGTGTTCATTGGAGTCTTTCTTCAGGAAGGTCCTGGTAGGCTTTCTTAATGGCGACGAAGGCTTCGATATCGTTCAGAAAAAGGTCTGCAAGCTGCGGATCAAAGTGCTTTCCGCGGTTGTCCCGGATCAATTCGACGGCTTCTTCCAGGGGCCAGGCTTTTTTGTAGGGACGGACTGAGGTCAGGGCATCGAATACATCTGCCAGGGCCGCGATCCTTCCGGACATGGGGATCTCCTTACCCTTGAGTCCGGCCGGGTAGCCACTTCCGTCCCATTTTTCGTGGTGATTCAAGGCAATTTCCCGCGCCATGACAATCAGGTCGCTGTCGTTACCGTCCAGCAGCCGGGCGCCAATTTCGGCGTGGGATTTCATGGTGAGCCACTCGTCGGCTTCAAGCTTTCCGGGCTTCAACAGGATAGCGTCCGGGATGCCTATTTTTCCTATATCGTGCATGGGACTGGCGTTGAGAATCAGATCGCACTGCTGCTCCGACCAGCCAGCCTTGCGAGCAAGCAGGGCGCACATCTTGCTCATTCTGATGATATGGTTGCCGGTCTCTTCGTCCCGGTATTCCGCTGCGTGGCCAAGGCGGCGAATGATTTCCAGCCGGGTCTCCTGAAGCTCCAGCGTGCGTTGCTGCACCAACTCTTCAAGGTGGTTTTTCTGATCTCGAACCATGCGGTGGGCAACATGGGCGTCAAGAAAGTTCCGTACCCGCATCAGCAGTTCCCGTCGATCAAACGGCTTGCTGATAAAGTCTCGGGCGCCGGCTTCCAGCGCCTTGAGAAGGTATTCCTGATGGTGCTGGGCCGTCAGGATAACGATAGGGGGTAACAGGGCATCTTCGAGCCCGGCAAGCTGTTCCATCACCTGGTAGCCATCAAGGTCCGGCATATTCAGATCCAGGAGGATCAGGGAAGGGCGATGATCCTGATAGAGGTCGAGCACATGGCGTGGGTCATTAATCAAAACCAGGTTCGTATAACCCGCAGCAGTGAGAATTTTGTCCAGTAGCTTCAGATTGACTACCTCATCATCCACTATGAAGATAGTCTGGTCGTGAAAGTTCTTGTCTGAAAAAGCGTACATGAGGCTATTACCCGAGGTATGTTTCCAGTGTGTTAATCAGTTCGTCGATGTTGATCGGCTTGGTGAGATAATCATCGAAACCCGCACTTGCGCCTTTTTGCCGGTCCTCGCGCATTGCATTTGCTGTGAGTGCAAGCACGGGTTTTTTAATCAGGTGCTGAACTGACTTCAGCTTTGAAAGAAGCGCATAACCATCCATATCCGGCAAATTTATATCGACCAGAATGAGGTCGGGTGGGTAGTTTTTGGCCAGTTGAAGGCCGTCAGCTCCGTTAACGGCAGAGACCAGAGTGTATCTGGGCTCGCGATTGATGATTCGTTCTACAAGTTTGAGGTTTGCCGGGTTATCTTCGATATAGAGTATTTTTCGTTTGCCTGTTTTGAGTTTTTTGCTGTGGTTGTCACGGTCGTCCTGTGAGTAAAGCGTGGGCATGCCATTGGTGCTTGTCTCATGGCTTTCAGCGGGTAATCGTATCCAGAAGGTTGAGCCTTCCCCGACAGTGCTGGTGACACCGATGCTTCCTCCCATAAGTTCTACCAGTTGCCGTGTCAGAGAAAGCCCGATTCCTGTGCCCTCGATATGACTGAGCTCTGCCCCGAGCCGGTTAAAAGGCTGAAACAGGTCCGGAATGCGGGACTTCGGGATGCCATTCCCTGAATCTGAAACGCGAATGTCTATCCAGGACCCCTGGTAGAATTCCGCTTCTATAAGAATGGTCCCGTTCTCACGGTTGTATTTCACCGCATTGGACAGGAGGTTCAGTAAGGCCTGCTTGAGCCGGGTCCAGTCCGCCGTTACATGAAAATGCTCAATGTTGCCGGTCGTGATGGTGAGCCCCCGTTTCTCGGCCGAATGTTTAATCAGCGTCAGTGCGTCATGAATAACAGAGCTGATGGGCACATTTTCGAGGGAGAGCTCCAGCTTGCCAGATTCTATTCTGGCCAGATCAAGCACTTCGTTGATCAGTGCTAGCAGATGTTCACTGGCGGAGAGGATCTCGTTTACGTTGTCCCGTTGGTCTTCGTTCAGATTCGTGTCACTTTCCAGTAACTGGCCAAAGCCCTGGATAGCGTTCAAGGGCGTGCGTAATTCGTGGCTCATGTTGGAAAGAAACTCGGATTTGGCGCGATTGGCCTGATCCGCTCGCCGTTTCGCCTTGATCAGGCTCTTCCGGTTAACCTCCTCCATATCGAGCATTCGCTGGGAATTGATAATGACCCCGTAAGTCGCCATGAACGGCCGGAGGAACTCGATTATTGATGTGTCGTATCCTGAACTTCGGTTTGCCAGAGCGAAATTGCCAACGAGGTCGGAGCCTATAAAGATGGGGACGCTGAGCAGCGTCCGGATCTTTGGGTGCCCCTCGGGAACGTTTGTGAGAAGCTCCTCGGATTCGGAGGCGCTGACTGCCACGATTTCTCGCTGGCGAATGGATTCCCCCAGCATGTTATCCAGGTTGTGGAATTCGAATTTTTCCGTCCCGACACGGCTGTACATCTCGGCCGCTTCGGGGCTCCAGGAAATATCGGTAATAGACTGAACCCGGAGGAAGGGAGCGTTCTCCGGCGTGAAAAGCACTTCAGCCAGAAAACCAAATTCGCTATCGGTAAGCTCGAGCAAGCTATCCAGCATGGAATCCAGAGTCGCTCTGAACTTGCCTTCAAGAATAAACGCGGTCAGAGAGTCATGAAGCATGTTCAAAAGAGTGGTCTGGCGTGCCAGCTGTTCTTTTGTCTCACGTATTGCTGTTATGTCTTCGACGACGCCCAGCATCTGCTTTGCGCCGCCATCCGTTCCTCGGACAACCGCCCCGGTTTCAAGTAACCACCGGACTGCGCCATCAGGCCAGATAATTCTGTGCTCTATGTGATAGGGCACATCGCGTTCAATGGACGCCTGTATGGCTTGCTCAACGCTGCCTCTATCGTCTGGATGCACCGCACCGATAAAGTTATCGAAAGAGGTTTCAAGGTCGCCCTCCGGGTAGCCGAACAGCATTGGGACTCTCTCAGTCCAGTACAGCTCATCGGTTTCCAGGTTCCACTCCCAGGTTCCGATATTCGCGAAGGCTTGTGCCCGGCGCAGGCGCTCGCGGCTATGCTCCTGCTGGAATTCTGACATCCAGCGTGCAAGGGACTGAGAGACAACATTGGCAAGCACGTTGATCAGACCCTGCTCGTAGAATCTCTCAATTAACGGGGGTCGTTCGGTGTAAAGCAGAAAGCGCCCGAATTCTGTCCGGTCAGCGCTTAAACTCGTCTCGAATGGTTCGGTGCCATCAGCCAGTGATGACTCATCGGCGTTGCCAAAGTCTCGAATGGAAAGAGAGGAGGCGCTATCCGTGGCTTCTAGGAATATTTTCCATGATTCTGGGGCTCGATTGGGTTGGTGCAGTTGTATTGATACATGCCGAATAGAGAGGAATGCACACAACGGCTGCAGCGCGGTCTGAAGGGTCGCCGGTGCGTTCGACCAGTGACCGGCCATCGCTTGGGCGCTGGCTTCAGTTATGAGCCGGGCAAGCCGGCCTTGCTCCTCGATACGGCGCTCGGCGTTCTTGACATGGGTGATGTCCTTTCTGATGGCAATGTACTGGTACGGCCGCTTTCTGTTGTCCAGAAAGGGCACGATGGTCGATGACACCCAGTAACTTGTGCCGTCTTTGGCCAGGTTACAGATCTCGCCCTTCCATACGTCACCCTGGGATATGGTTTTCCAGAGATCCCGGTAGAAGTCGGGCGAATGGTGGCCGGACTTCACAATGCGGTGGTTCTGGCCCAGAAGTTCCACTTCCGAGTACTGGCTGATCTCGCAAAAACGCCGGTTAACTTCAATAATCTGCCCTTTACTGTCGGTTTTACTGACAATGGCGTGCTGGTTCAGGGCAAAGTGTTCCTGCTCGCGTTCGTAAAGGATCTCGTAAAGTCGCCCACCGGCTGGCCTTGGTCTGTCCGTGACTGAGGTGAGTGCCTCGACGGCCTGTGCAAGCTCTGGAAGTTCAGCGTGATAGCAATTGGCTCTGAAGCTCCGACTTTTTGTGTACTCGTGATTACTATGGGGATCGCTGATAAAAAGTATAGGAAGGCTCGAGGACTCCGGCAGGAAATGCAGAATGTCGGCAAGCTCCTGGCCATTGGAGAAGTCACCGTCTTGTCCAATTACTATTGCATCCGGACTCTGCTTCTGGAGCAGTTTCATGCCCGCCGGCAGATCCGGAGCTGTCAGGGCTTTTATGGAGCTTTCGGCCAGCTGTCGCTCGATTTTCTTCCGAAGCGGGTTTCTTGCCTCAATGACAAGGACCGTCCGGGCGGTCTGCGACCCGGATACGCCAAGCTCGCTGCATGCATTGCTCAGCATTCTCGTGGTGACCGGCTTCTTCAGAAAACGTTTTGCCCCGGCATCTACAGCCTGGCTTGCCAGTTCAACCGAGACGGAATCGCCTGTAATGATTATCGGCGCGTCGTTGGTGTCAGGCAGGCTGCGGGCTCTTGCGATTGCTGATTTGAAAGCCGGCGTTTCGAATGCATCTGCGTCAACCATCCAGAGGTCGGGACTTCTGGCGTCTCCGAGTGGGATATCAGCCGGTATGAAGTGGCAGTCGAAACCTGAATACACCAGGTTTTTTCGCTGCCGCGTCAGCCAGGCTTCCGTGCGTTTGTTGCCGAGAACGAAGATTTCAATCATTACTAGTAGGTCTTACCGTCTTACCGGTCCATAGAGTCTCGAGGGCTAGCTGTTTCTTTCCCGCAGGCGATAAACGAGTCCTGCAACTTCGCCAATCTGTCTTTTCAGCTCGTGCATGGATTCCTGGGCTTCCCTGACCATGGACATTGCGGTGTCACCAAGATCATTGATGCTGACAATCCTGCCCGATATTTCAGAGGATGCGTTGTGCTGCTGTTCCGCAGCCGCAGAAGTTCCATCGCAGGCTTCTGAAATGCGTTCTATGAACGTCACCAGCTCCGCGAGAGTGTCCTCCGAGCTGATGGCATTTTCTGCCGTTTTCTGGGCATAGCTGTCGCAGCGCTTCATGGATTCAGTCGCGTTTGCAACGGTCTCGTGAAATCGACCCAGGGTCTGGTTGATCTGCTCTGTTGTTGTTTTGGTTCTCAGGGCAAGGCTGCGGACTTCGTCCGCGACTACCGCGAAGCCACGGCCGGCGTCGCCTGCTCTGGCAGCTTCAATGGAGGCATTCAATGCAAGCAGGTTGGTCTGCTCGGTTATTTCGCCAATCACGCTCAGTGCTTGAGCAACGCCTTTGCTGGCTTCGGTTAATTGGCCGACGGTCAGCGATGCTTCCGCAAGCTCATTTGAGAGCGCATCCATGCTGTTGCGGGTTTCTCTGGTCAGGGCCTGGCCACTGGAAACCCGTTCGTTGGCCATTCGTACCTGATCAAGCATACCGGAGGCATTGCTTGCCACTTCCCGCGAGGTGGCTGCCATCTCTTCGCTGGCAGCGGCAATGGTGTCTGTAGCCGTAGACTGCTCCTGGACGGCGGAGTGGGCTTTGGTGCTCCGTGAAATGGTCTGTTCGGCGCCGTCGCCCAGTTTCCCGATAACATCGTCCATGCGCTTTACAATGGCGTCGAGTTCTGCGCCTTGTTGGGTGATGACCAGTTCCAGGCTGCCAATATCATCGACTCGTCCGGTAAATATCTTTTCCGCAACACTGTCGTTGATCACTTCCCGAGCCCTGCGGATGCACTTCCTGAGCGGAGCTGTTATAGCGGCAATGGCTGCAACAGTGATCAGAGAGGTACCGCCCCAGATTGCAATAGCTGCCTGAAGTGAGTTGGCGAAGAATTGTGCCGTAGTGGCTAACGCCATGATCAGGACCATCGCGAGAATAAGCTTCACGTGTAAAGGCAGGCCCCGGCGAAGTCTGGCAGCTTCTATTGGTCCTTTGGTTGGTTGGGTCTCCCGCAATTTGGCATACAACTTTTCCGCTCGGGCTTCTGCGGCAGGATCAAGTTGGGAACGAATTGACTGAAGCTCCAGGACTTCTCCGTTCTTGCCAATTACCGGTATGGCATACGCTCTTACCCAGTAATGGTCACCGTTTTTGCAGCGGTTTTTTACAGCCCCGAGCCAGGTCTCGCCTGATTTCAGTCTGCGCCACATCTCTTCGTAGGCGGCCCGTGGCATATCCGGATGCCGGATGATGTTATGGGGCTGGCCAACCAGCTCTTGTCGAGAGAAGCCGCTGATGTCAACGAACTCATCGTTGATGTGAGTGATCTGTCCCTTGGGGTTGGTTGTTGAAAGGATGTTGGCACCCTTGCTGACAGGCACACTGCGATTGGTAACTGGGTGGTTCGCTCTCACGGAAAGATCTCTTATGAAATAGCACGATGAATAAATTACCGACAGCAATACGGCAGCAATTATGGTTTAGATTGCTACAGGTTGTGCTTTAAAAGGCGGGTGAGATGCATGTAATGGCTATTGCTTTTCATTCCTTATAGTGCTGTTTTTAAAGGTTTTTGGTGGTTTTTTGAATAGGCGGGGCGGGTGATATTTCAGGTTCTATTGCAGAAACCGGATAGAGCTGGCTGCTTTTTTGCAGAATACGGATAGGGCATGCCAGAGAATGCATGAAGAAAAGTTCCGACAGGGGGGGGCTTCCCGGGAAACTCAGTGGCAGTAGCACACAGGTTGGAAATGAGGATTATGGTTCGTTAGAAAGCGAGAAAGCGAAAATTTAGATGTCAAAAATCTGAGAGGAAGAGGGAGTTCTCGTGTTCTGATGAGTATGTTCTTGCACATTTCCTGGGGAAGGAAATGGTGCCGAGGAGAGGACTTGAACCTCCACGGGGTTGCCCCCACTAGCACCTGAAGCTAGCGTGTCTACCAATTTCACCACCTCGGCAGGTGATTTGCAGAACGTTAGCTTGTTGAAAACTAGACGTTTCTGCCAGCGTTGAGGTGTGTCCCTCAACCGATGGCGCGTACTTTAATAATTCCGGCCGGGGCTGTCAAACGTTTTTTTGCAAAAAGAATGGCAGGTATTTGTGCCTATTCGGGGCGGGTTGATAGGCAGAAGCTACATCCCAACGTTATACTCCATTGCAAATGAATTCAGACTGTGCCGTGGTGGCACAGCAGTTAGAGCAAGGATCCGAATGGTTTCCAGGAAGAAAAACGACCGGGATCCTCACGCCAGCCGTGAGGCCGAAAAATACGATAACCCCATTCAAAGCCGGGAATTTATCCTCTCGCATCTCAAAGAGCGCGGGGCTCCCGCAACGCATGAAACATTGTGCTCCGAGCTTGGCCAGTCGTCGGAGGAGGGCATTGAGGCCCTGCGCCGGCGCTTGATTGCCATGTGCCGGGACGGGCAGCTGATCTGCAACCGTCGTGGCGCCTACCTCCCCATTGAAGAAGCCGATCTGGTGACCGGTCGGGTGATCGGCCACAAGGATGGCTTCGGCTTTCTGGTACCGGACGACGGCGGTTCCGATCTGTTTCTCACCGCCCGCCAGATGCGCCAGGTGTTTCATGGTGATCGCGTGGCTGCCCGGGTTGACCGTATTGATGATCGCGGCCGGCGTGAGGGTGTGATCGTTGAAGTGCTGGAATACCGGACCAGCCAGACGGTGGGGCGCCTCTTCCAGGAGAGTGGCATCAGCTTCGTTGTTCCGGAAAACGCCCGGATCAACCACGAAGTGCTGATTCCCCAGGAAAATTGCGGCAATGCCCGCCACGGCCAGTATGTTGTGGTGGATATAGTTCGCCAGCCCACTGTGCGCACCCAGCCATTGGGCAAGGTGGTCGAGGTCCTTGGCGAACACATGGCACCAGGGATGGAAATTGACGTTGCCATCCGTTCCTACGACATTCCCCATAGCTGGCCGCCAGCTGTGGGCGAGCAGACCGCGAAAATTCCGGAAGAGGTCACAGAAAAAGACAAGGCCAACCGGAAAGATATCCGAAATCTACGGCTGGTAACCATCGACGACGAAACCGCCCGTGATTTCGACGATGCCGTGTACTGCGAGCCAAGGCCCCGTGGCGGCTATCGCCTGCTGGTGGCGATAGCCGACGTTTCCCACTATGTACGGCCGGGTACACCGCTGGATGAAGAGGCGGTGAATCGAAGTACGTCGGTTTATTTTCCGGATCACGTGGTGCCGATGCTGCCGGAAAAACTCTCCAATGGTCTTTGCTCTCTGAATCCGGGCGTGGATCGCCTTTGCATGGTGGCCGATATGACCATCAGCGCCGCAGGTAATATCAGTAGTTATAGCTTCTATCAGGCGGTGATGTTCAGTCATGCGCGGCTTACCTATAACAAGGTAAGCACCATGCTGGAGCATCCGGACACCGAGCAGGGTTACAAGCTGTGTGAACAATACGCCAATGTCCTGCCGCAGTTACACAATCTCTATGGGCTCTATCAGTTGCTGCGCAAGGCCCGTACTGAACGTGGCGCGATCGATTTCGAAACCACCGAAACCAAGATTGTGTTTGACGCCGACCGGAAGATAGAAGAGATCGTGCCGGTGCAGCGCAACGATGCCCACAAGATCATTGAGGAATGCATGCTGTGCGCGAACGTTGCGACAGCGCGATTCCTGAAAAAGCACAAGCTCCCGGCACTCTACCGGGTGCATGATGGCCCTTCAGAAGAGCGGCTCAATGCGGTTCGGCTGTTCCTGGGGGAGCTGGGCCTGCAATTGGGTGGTGGTGATAACCCCACGTCTGCGGACTATCAGGAACTGCTGAACAGTATCAAGGACCGCTCGGATGCCAATGTGATCCAGACGGTTATGCTGCGTTCACTCAGCCAGGCCGTCTACAGTCCGGAAGAGGGCGGCCATTTTGGTCTTGGTTATGCGGGTTATGCCCACTTCACTTCGCCGATCCGGCGTTACCCGGATCTGATTAATCACCGGGCCATCAAATCTGTTATCCACGGCGGGCAGGCTTCCAAGGATGTTGTTGCGCCTCCGAAACCGGATCCCGAGCTTGCCGAGTATCCTTACGATATGGCCCGGATGGAGCAGTTGGGTGAGCACACCTCGATGGCCGAAAGGCGGGCCGACGATGCCACCCGGGATGTCATGGCCTGGCTGAAGTGTGAATACCTGAGTGATCATGTCGGTGAGGAATACGACGGCGTCATTGCGTCAGTGGTGCCCTTCGGCTTCTTTGTTGAGCTCTCGGGAGTCTACATAGAGGGATTGGTGCACGTGTCGACGCTGAGCGGCGACTTCTTCCACCATGATTCCGCCAAGCATCGTCTTATTGGCGAGCGTACGGCAATGAGTTTCCGGCTTGGTGATGAGGTCCGGGTGAAGGTCGTTCGGGTCGGCATGGAAGACCGGAAGATAGATCTGGAACTGATCAGCGAGCCGGTGCATCGACAGGCGGATCGCGACGCGCTCAAGGTCCCTGATAAAGGGGAGCGAGGCAAAGGGAAACGTGGTCCCGGCAAAGGTGGTAAACCCTCCGGCAGAACCAAGCCTGGCCCGAAAGGTGCGTCAGCCGGCGAGTCTGGCCCGAAGCGCCCGAGGAAACGCCCGGCGTCTCAGGAAAAGGCAGGCCCCGAGGCCTTTGATGACGATGAAACGCCTTCTGCCAGGGATGAGCTGGTTGCCCGGGCTGCGAAACTCGCCCTGAAGAAAGGCAAGAAGAGCGGTGGCGCGGGCAAAGACGATAAAAAAGCCAAGCCGCGAAAATCCGGCAAGTAACAGGAAGAGTAAACAGTGTCCGGAGAATTTGTGTTTGGCTGGCACGCGGTTGAGGCCGTTCTCAAGCGTGAGCCTGAACGATTGCAGCAGGTCTGGATTCAGACCGGCAGGCAGGACAAGCGGGTCAAGAGCATTACGGATGCGCTGGATGCGCTCGGCGTGCGCTGGAAGGTGGTGCACCGCAGGGAGCTTGATGAGCGGGTTTCCGGGGTGCATCAGGGTATTGTGGCGGCGGTCAGTGAAAGCCGCGAATGGACGGAAGATGACTTGTTGGCGCAGCTGGCGGGCAGTGACAAACCGCCGTTTCTTCTGGTGCTTGACGGAGTAACCGATCCCCACAATCTGGGCGCCTGCATGCGCACCGCCGACGCCGTCGGTATCCAGGCGGTGATCGTGCCGAAAGACAAGTCCGCGTCACTCACGCCGGTGGCCCGCAAGGTCGCCTGCGGTGCGGCAGAGACTGTGCCGTTCGTTCGGGTGACCAACCTTGCGCGCTTCCTTCGGAGCCTCCAGGATCTTGGTGTCTGGCTGATCGGCACCGCTGGTGAATCCGATGCGACACTTTACCAGGCAGACTTCAAGGGGCCGGTGGCACTGGTGATGGGGGCCGAAGGCAAGGGCATGCGGCGATTGACCCGTGAGCACTGCGATCAGCTGATCAACATCCCCATGCTCGGCCATGTGGATAGCCTCAATGTATCGGTGGCTACGGGTGTTTGCCTATACGAAGCCCTGCGCCAGCGGCTTGGTTAACCCTTGCACACAGGGCCCTACCCGCCTAGAATACGTGACCCCTTTTCCAAGGGGTGGTTTTGTATTGTCTGAATGATGGCGATGCGAAACCTAGCTTTTGATCAAGCCTTTCTTGCAAAGCCTTATTGATAAAGCAAAAAGAAACCGGCAGCTCAGGCTGTCAACTCCTTGCTTTCATGTTTGCCGGTCGCGAATTTTGCAACCTGGCTGGTAAAAAGGAAGCTGTTTAAACCGTAGGGAGAACTCATGCGTCACTACGAAATCGTATTTATGGTACATCCGGATCAGAGCGAGCAGGTGCCCGCGATGATCGAGCGTTATACCAGCGTCATCACTGAAGATGGCGGCAAGGTACATCGCCTGGAAGATTGGGGCCGTCGCCACCTGGCTTACCCGATCAACAAGATTCACAAGGCTCACTACGTCCTGATGAACGTTGAATGTTCACAGGCAGCGATGGACGAGCTGACTCACAACTTCCGTTTCAACGATGCCATCATCCGCGACATGATCCTGCGCCGCGATGGTGCTGATACGGACCTGTCCCCGATGAAAGCTTCCGAGTCCCGTGAAGACCGTCGTGGCGGCGATGATCGTCCGCGTCGTTCAGCCGAATCTGACGAGCCACGTCAGCGTGCTGAAACCCAGGACGAAGAAGAGTAAAACCATCACCGGAGTTGAGGAGTTAAGTTATGGCTCGTTTTTTCAGACGTCGTAAGTTCTGCCGCTTCACGGCAGAGGGTGTCAAGGAGATCGATTACAAGGATCTGGACACCCTGAAAGGCTACATCACTGAAACCGGCAAAATCGTGCCCAGCCGCATTACCGGCACCAAAGCACGTTATCAGCGTCAGCTGGCTACCGCTATCAAGCGTGCCCGCTACCTGGCACTGCTGCCGTACTCGGACAGCCACGATAACTAAGTAACAGAAACACAGGACTTGGGACCATGCGTGCACTTGCACAGTATGTAATGCGCGGTCCCCTGCAGGCCGGCGGGGTAGCGGCAGTCACGACTGCCGTCCCCTTGCTGTTCTGGATTGGCGCAGCGGTTGTCGGCCTGGTGATTCTCAGGCTCGGCATCAGTCAGGGGCTCACTATCGGGCTCTGGGCATTACTGCCGGCACTCGGCTGGAGCATTTTCGGGCAAGATCCGACGGCTCTGGCGGTATTGCTGCAGGTGATGCTGATGGCAGCGCTTATCCGGACCACGCAATCCTGGGAGAAGGCCCTTCTCGGAGGGAGTTTTCTGGGGATCGTAACCGGCCTGATGTTGCCCTTGATCTACCCGGGTTTGCTGGACCAACTGGTCCAGGCCGGGGTGAGTTTTTACCAACAGTACAACGCCGAAATCGCGAAGAGTCTCGGGGATGACCTTGAGCGGGTTATCCGGGACACCATGAACGCAAGCATGGCAGGCACTTACCTGGCAACGGGGGTGGGCATGACCATGCTGGCTCGGTCCTGGCAGGCGGGGCTTTATAACCCCGGCGGATTCCGCAAGGAATTCCACAGCCTGAGGCTGTCACCGCCGATAGCGGTGTTGTTCGCAGTAACCATGGTGGTAGGTCCGTTTCTCGGGCTGAACGCCATGCTGCTGGCCTGGGCTGCGGGAACACCGCTGTTTCTGGCGAGCCTGGCGCTGGTTCACGGCATTGTTGGTCTGAAAAAGCTCAGTGGGAACTGGTTGGCGATGTTCTATGTTGCGCTGATCCTTTTGGGCCCAAGCCTGATGATTCTGTTAGTGGTTCTGGCTTTTGTGGATAGCTGGCTGGATATCCGGAGGCGTATAAGCCCTGCCGGGCCGGCTGAATAAAGCACGAAGAGGTTAACGAGATGGAAGTTATTCTGCTCGAGAAAGTTGCAAACCTTGGCTCCCTGGGTGACAAGGTAAAGGTCAAGGCCGGTTACGGTCGTAATTTCCTGCTTCCGTATGGCAAGGCTGTACCTGCCACTGAAGCAAACCTGAAGGCGTTCGAAGAGCGTCGTGCCGAGCTTGAGAAAGCGGCTGCTGAGAAGCTGTCTGCTGCCCAGGCCCGCGCCGAGGCCCTGGACGGTGCGTCCTTCACCATCAGCTCCAAAGCTGGTGAGGAAGGCAAGCTGTTCGGCTCTATCGGTGTGCGCGACATCGCTGACGCGATCACTGCCGGTGGTACCGAAGTTGAGAAGAGTGAAGTTCGTCTGCCGGAAGGCCCGCTGCGGGTGACCGGCGAATACGATATTGAGCTTCAGCTGCACTCAGACGTCGAAGTAACCATCAAGCTGGCGGTTGTTGCCGAGTAATCCGTTTTCCCTGAAAGCGGAGCCGGGTAACCCCCGGTCTCGGTAATGCGCTGGTGGCCGGCACTGCCTTTCCGAAGGGATTGACCGGCCAGCCCAACAGGCCCGAACCGCACCTTGCGGCTTTCGGGCCTGTTGCTTTCTGGTATGCTGTTACGTTCCGTTAACCCTCTCCCATTGCAGCGGCAGGTCGCTTAAACTGTCGTGGTTTTGACGTCCAACTGAAGATGTTTTCATGGCCAAGCCCAATCTGAAACCCGCGAGTACCGATCTCGAAACCAGTCGCATCAAGGTGCCTCCCCACTCTGTCGAAGCAGAGCAGGCGGTACTCGGTGGCCTGATGCTGGATAACCGCCGGTTCGATGAGATTTCCGAGATCATCTCGGCAGCCGATTTTTACCGGCAGGATCACCGGTTGATCTTTGGCGCCGTGGAAAGGCTTGCCAGTGAAAGCGAGCCGCTGGATGTGGTGACACTGGCGGAATTTCTGGAGCGCGCAGGCGATATTGAAGATGCCGGCGGCCTGTCGTATCTGGCGGAACTGGCCGAGAAAACCCCCGGCGCCGCAAACATCCGCGCCTACGCCCAGATTGTCCGCGAGCGCTCTGTGCTGCGGCAACTGGTGGAGGTATCCGGCAAGATCTCCGATTCCGCATTCAACCCGCAGGGCCGGAACAGTAGCGAGATCCTGGACGAAGCCGAGCGGAACGTGTTCCAGATTGCCGAATCCCGGGTCAAGGAAGGCTCCGGCCCCCAGGCGATCAATCCGATTCTCGCCAAGACCCTGAGCCGGATCGAGGAATTGTTTGAGTCTGGTGAACAGACAACCGGTCTGACGACCGGGTTCAAGGATCTGGATGACCAGACCTCGGGCATGCAGCCTTCGGATCTGATCATTGTGGCCGGTCGCCCCTCCATGGGTAAGACCACCTTTGCCATGAATATTGTAGAGAATGCTTTGATCAGCACCGGCACCCCGGTTCTGGTGTTCAGCATGGAAATGCCGGCGGATGCCCTCGCCATGCGTATGCTCTCATCGCTCGGACGGATCGACCAGACTAAAGTGCGCGGCGGCAAGCTGGAAGAAGACGACTGGCCCCGGCTGACGTCGGCGGTGAGCCTGCTCAAGGACAAACCGCTTTATATCGACGATACACCGGGGCTGAGTCCCACCGAATTGCGCTCCCGGGCCCGTCGCATCGCCCGGGAGAACGACGGCAAGATCGGCCTGATCATGGTCGACTACCTGCAGCTGATGCGGGTGCCCGGCAACACCGAAGGCCGTACGGCCGAAATCTCGGAAATCTCCCGGTCCCTCAAGGGCATTGCCAAGGAGCTTAGCTGTCCCGTGGTGGCTCTGTCCCAGCTCAACCGGAGTCTTGAGCAGCGGCCCAACAAGCGCCCGGTTAACTCGGATCTGCGGGAATCCGGCGCCATCGAGCAGGACGCCGACGTCATCATGTTCGTGTACCGGGATGAGGTCTATAACGAGGATACCCCGGACAAGGGCATTGCCGAGATCATCATTGGTAAGCAGCGGAACGGCCCGATCGGCACCATTCGCCTGGCATTCATCGGCAAGTACACCAAATTCGAGGATCTGGCCCACGGCGACTACAGCGACTACGGTGGGGAATATTAATGCCCCGCAGCACTGTCGCCCGGATTGATCTCGCGGCCCTTCGCCGGAACTTCCAGACGGCCCAAAGCCGGGCCGGCGGCGCTCAGGTGATGGCCGTGGTCAAGGCCGATGGTTATGGCCACGGTATCAAACCGGTGGCCTCAGCCCTGGGTAGCCTGGCGCCAAAATTTGCGGTGGCCTGCCTGGAAGAGGCAAGGGCGATTCGGGACGCCGGTCTGGTTCAGCCGGTGGTCCTGCTGCAGGGTGTACACGCCGAAGCGGATATCGACGAGTGTGCCCGGCACGGGTTTGAGCCGGTTTTCCACAGTTTCCAGCAACTGGCCTGGCTGGAGCACCGGGAAGCGCGCCCGGTGTTCTGGCTGAAGGTGAACAGTGGCATGAACCGTCTGGGCTTTCATCCGGATGAACTGGTCGGGGTCATCAGCCGGCTGCAGGCCGTGAGTGCTGATCAGGAGTTGCTGGGTTTTGTGACCCATTTTGCCTGTGCCGATGATCCCGACAGTTCCATGACGGCAGAGCAGACGTCAATATTTGAACGAGCGACCTCGGCGTTCCCCGGGCTGATGAAGAGCGTTGCCAATTCGGCGGCCCATTTTCTTCCGGGTCAGCCGATGTTTGACTGGAGCCGTCCTGGCATCATGTTGTATGGCGGTTCGCCGATGGTCGGCACGACCGGTCCGGAGCTTGGCCTGGAGCCGGTCATGTCGCTGGAGGCGCCATTGATCAGTTCCCGTGTGATGCCAGCGGGAGAGTCTGTTGGTTACGGTGCCAGCTGGGTTGCCGACCGTGATACCCGGATGGGCATGGTGGCGATTGGTTACGGTGATGGTTATCCCCGGCATGCAGGCACCAACACGCCTGCGGCCATCAATGGCCAGCGGATCCGGCTGATCGGTCGGGTGTCCATGGACATGCTGGCGGTTGATCTCACCGGAGCGCCGGACGCCAGGGAAGGGGACAGTGTTGAGTTGTGGGGCGCAACGGTGGGTGTCGATGAGGTGGCTGCCTGTGCCGGCACTATCTCCTATGAGCTTCTTACCGGCATTACCGCGCGAGTAACGCGGCAATACCGGTAGGCTGGCCCGGGGCAGCCGTCAGGCCGGCTCCGGTTCGTGTATGATTTCTTCGATAAAGTCGAGAATCGCAGCCAGGCTGCGGTCGTCCAGTTTTTTCAGCACCTTGTGAACGACCATCTTGCTGCCCTTGAGCATGCTGCCGATGCCCATTCTGGCCATGCCCATCATCATGTTGCTGGCATGCAGGCGGCGAAGCGGCTCCAGGAAAAAGAAGTCCAGACCTTGCTCGGTCATGTCCACAATCAGGTTGAAGAGTTTGTCGATGGCCTCCTTGTCGGCCTTGCCCCGCTCGCGCAGTTCGTTGACGGTGTACAGGGCCCGGGTTCGTAACTCATCGGGAATCGGCGCCACTATGTGGCTCTGTTGTTTCAGCATGACAGTTCCTGTTGTTGTATGCTCCTGAAAGGGATAGCAAAGAAGTCTTTTCAGGTTTGATCATAGTGTAAGGGCCGGAACTGGCAAGCCATTGGCCAAACCGGTTCGTTAATACCGTCATATCAGTGATATCCGGAGGCATTGAATCCGCGTGCATGTACTTGTTGTTCACGATTATGGGCCCCTGGGAAAGGTCTTACTGGAGCGCTTGCGGGAAACCCACCTGCAGGTCAGCCCGTTGCTGGTCAGTGATCCTGCCAATGCGGATCTGGACGCGCTGGAAAACTGGGTCCCCGAAGACACCGACCTGATCGTGAACGCGCTCTGGATGGCGGATCCGGAGGTTGCCGAGAAAGACCCTGAGGGCGTTCACATGGCCGCCTTCTCATTGCCGGTGGCCATGGCCGAGTTCGCCCGTGATCGTGGCATTGCGCTGTTCCAGCTGTCGTCCTGCTATGTCTTTGATGGCCGCAAGCAAAGCGGCTACATCACTTCCAACCCCGGGCAGCCGGTGAATGAGCTGGGCAACTGGCAATGGGAGTGTGAGCAGGCCCTGCGCACTCTGCTGCCAAGACATATTATCCTCCGTACCGGCTGGAGCCTGGCGCGCTTTATCCGCAAGGTCCAGGCCAGCACGGCGGCGGGCGAGGTGCTGTCGTTGCCTGGGCGGTGCCGGGGCCAGCCTGTGGCGGTTCGTGATCTGGCCCGGGTAATGGAGGCGGTAGTGCTTCAGCTCGACTGTGGCGCCGAGGTGTGGGGTACTTATCAGTACGCGGGCGCCGAGGAAATCAACCTCTACGAGCTGGGGCTGGCGATTGCCGGGCTTCCGGGGATCCCTGAGGACCTCCGGGTGGTGGATGAGGTGCCCGAATGGGGCCACCTTGAGCCGGTAAACACCACCCTGATCTGTACCAAGATCCGCAACACGTTTGGGATCAAACAGCTGCCATGGCGCTCAGGCCTGGTGGATGAGCTGACCATGCTGAAACAGAACAACGGCAGGGAAGTGGAAAGTGAGCCCACCGGGTAATGTCCCCGGCGGACCCGCACAGGTCACTCAGTTATTGGACTGGCGCGAGAATTCACGGCTGACCATCTGCAGGGCTTCGATATCCAGAAGTTCGACTTCCCGGCCCCGGGCCTTGATGATTCCCTGATTCTGGAAGCGCGTGAAGACCCGGCTCACGGTTTCAACCGCCAGCCCCAGGAAGTTGGCGATATCGTTACGCGCCATCGGCAGGCTGAAATTGGTGGGGGACATGCGCCTGCGCTGGAATCGGCTGGACAGCGACAGCAGCAGGGCCGCAATGCGCTCCTCGGCTGTGTTCTTGCTCAAAAGCATGGCCAGCTGGTGGCTGTTCTGGATCTCCTGACTCATCAGGTGATACATGTGGTGCTGCAATTCCGGCAGTTTGCCCGTCAGCTCTTCCAGTTTATCGACCGGGAACTCACACACACTGGTCCGCTCAAGGGCCCTCGCTGTGCAGGCGTAGTGTTCACTGCCAATGCTGTCCAGGCCCACCAGCTCCCCGGGCATGAAAAAGCCGGTTACCTGCTCCTCACCACTTTCGGTAATGATCGATGTCTTGATCGATCCACTTTTTACCGCAAAACAGGAGCGGTAGGGTGTGCTTTGGTCGAAAATATGTTCACCGCGGCTGAAGATGCGCCCCTGCTGGACAATGTCTTCCAGCCGGTCGAGGTCGTTTTCTTCAATCGCCAGAGGCAGGCAAAGGTTGCTCAGGCTGCACTGGTGGCAGGACGCCTTGAGGGGAGAAGCCTGACGAAACGGAATTGCTTGAGCCATACGTAATGATCCGTCCGATTTGATCCATATCAAGACTGTACCTTAATACGGATCAGTGTCTTTGCCAATAATCAAGCAGCATGATCTTAGAATAGAATTTAAAAAATAAGGGCCCGAGAGCCCTTACTTTTCTGACAATCACAGCTTTTCGAAGACCAGCGATGCGTTGGTGCCACCGAACCCGAAGCTGTTGGACATCACGGTGTTCAGTGCGCCCTCGCGACGTTCCGGGCCTACAATAGGAATGTCGCTGATTTTCTCGTCCGGATTGCTCAGGTTTTTGGTTCCGGCAATGAAGCCATTCTGCAGCATCAGCAGCGAATAGATGGCCTCCTGAACACCGGCGGCACCGAGGGAGTGGCCAGTCAGCGATTTGGTTGAGGAAATGGCCGGTATCTCGGAACCGAAGGTGGCTCGTACCGCTCCCATCTCGGCAACATCGCCGACCGGCGTGCTGGTGCCGTGGGCGTTGATGTAGTCAATCTTGCCCCGGATGGTGGCCATGGCCTGCTTCATACAGCGCTGGGCACCTTCGCCGGAGGGCGCGACCATGTCGTAACCATCGGAGGTGGCCCCGTAGCCGGTGAGCTCGGCAATGATGTTGGCGCCTCGCTTCTTCGCGTGTTCCAGTTCCTCCAACACCATCATGCCGCCACCGCCGGCGATCACGAAGCCGTCCCGGCCAGCATCGAAGGGCCTGGAGGCCGTTTCCGGCGCCTCGTTGTACTTGGTGGAAAGCGCACCCATGGCGTCGAACATCATGGTGAGGCTCCAGTCTTCTTCCTCGCCACCGCCGGCGAACACGATGTCCTGCTTGCCGGCCTGGATCTGTTCCATGGCGTGGCCGATGCAGTGGGCACTGGTGGCACAGGCGGACGACATGGAATAGTTCACGCCCCGAATCTTATAGGCAGTGGCCAGGCAGGCCGACACGGTGCTGGTCATGATGCGCGGAACCATATAGGGGCCGATCCGCTTCACACCCTTTTCCCGCATGATGTCGGTGGCTTCCACCTGGCTGGAGCAGGAAGCACCGCCCGAGCCGGCGATCAGGCCGGTGCGGTCGTTGGAGATCAGGTCTTCGGTGAGGCCAGCCTGGGCAATGGCCTGCTCCATGGACAGAAAGCTGTACATGGCGGACGGTCCCATGAATCGACGGATCTTGCGGTCGATAATGGATGTATCAACATCCACGGATCCGGCGATCTGGCTGCGGAAGCCCATGTCTTTGTAGGTCTGGTTGAAACGGATGCCTGATTTTCCGTTTTTCAGGCTGTCCCTGACCTCATCCAGTGAGTTGCCGAGGCAGGAAATGATGCCCATACCAGTGACGACGACGCGTCTCATAAATTCCTCCTTACCGGACGGCCGAAATGGCCGGCCTTGCGATCAATAACCTTACTGGACAGTCTAGGCCTTTTAGGCCAGTTACGATATTTGACCTTGGTAAGGGGAGGTTAGTTCGCCGCTTCCGCCGCTTCCCGGGCTTCACGCTCGACCATCTCCGGCGTTTCCAGGGAGATGCGCCCCAGGGTGCCGACCCGGAATTCGTTGAGCAATACCTCCGACACCTTGTGTAGGTCCGGAACCCCGCCGCGGCCAAAAAAACGGCGTTTTGCGGCGATACCGTCCATCAATGCCAGGCCGTCTTTCGGCAGTTCCTCGAAGCCGTAACGGGCCTTGACCAGCTCCGGATAGGTTTCCAGCAGGTAGTCGGCCTCGAACATGGCGACGTCCTCGAAATCCAGCACCGCACTGCGGATGGCGCCGGTAATGGCCAGGCGGTATCCGCAGGCCTCCGGAGACAGCTTGGGCCAAAGAAAGCCGGGGGTGTCGTACAGCAGAATGTTGTCAGGAAGCTTGATCGCCTGCTGCGCCCGGGTGACCGCCGGCTCATTGCCGGTTTTGGCAGCCGGGCGCCCCGCCAGGGTATTGATCAGCGTGGACTTGCCCACGTTGGGGATGCCCAGAATCATCACCCGCAGGGCACTTTTCTGGCGATCGTGGCCCGGTGTCATCTCCTGGGCCAGTTTCAGGATCGATAATGCCTCGGCCCGCTGGTTGTGCGTGAGGGTGATGGCGCGCACTCCACGCTCCTTCTCCAGCCACACCCGCCACTGTTCGGTGATCTCCGGATCCGCCAGATCACGTTTGTTGAGTACCTTGATCAGCGGCTTATCGCCACGCAGGGCCGGCACCAGCGGGTTTTCGCTGCTGAAGGGAATACGCGCATCGACCACCTCAATGATGAGGTCCATCTTCGGCATGACCTGTTTGATCTCCTTGCGGGCCTTGTGCATATGCCCTGGAAACCAGTTAATTGCCATTTTTCTGCTCCGGCTGTCGGTAAACGGCGCCATTATGAAGGGGAATGACGAAACTTTCACATTTGTTTGAATCCCCGTGTGTGGCGGGGTCTGGGGGCAAATAGTGGGAAGTATGTACAAAAACAGGGGTGATCGGGATGAAAATCGGGAGTCGGATGTTTTAGGGTGTAACCTTCGAAGTTCAAAATTAATGTCTATCGGTGGTATTCAAGTCGTGGCCACCCTGTTAACGGAGAGATTTATGAAGCTTGTAAAACTGTTTGGAACCGCCCTGGTAGCCCTGAGCCTGTCAATTCCGGCCGTGGCCCAGCAGGCGTCCGGTGGCCAGCCTGATCAGGTTGACCAGCTGGCGCAGATGGTAGGCCTGACCGAAGAGCAACAGACCGAAATCCGTGCAATTATCGACGAGATGCAGGGCGAAATCGGCGAGCTCCGCCAGGAAGCCCGTGCCCTGCAGCAGCAGATGCAGAATGAGATCAAGTCAGACTTCGATGAAGAAGCAATCCGCGAGCATGCCGAGAAACTCGGTGATGTAACCGGCGAGATTGCCGCTCTGTCCACGCTGATGCAGGCCAAGGTGGATAATGTCTTCACCCAGGAGCAGCGTGACGAGCTGGATAAGCGTATGCAGCAGATGCAGCAGCAAATGCAGCAGCGTCGTCAGATGCAGCAAGGCCAAGGTCAGGGTATGCAGTAATCCTGCTTTCCCTCTGACTCTGTTGGAGAAGGGCCGCATCCTTGGGTGTGGCCCTTTTTTTTGGTTTGTAGCCTGCAGGTTTTGGCGGAGGAACAGGGGCGTGGAAGCTTCCCAAAAACCGCTACGAGCACATCCATGTGCGCTTGGCTGTGGCCATCCTTGGCCACAGACATTTTTGGGAAGCTTCCACACCCCTGTTCTTCGAACAGCACAGTTATACCGAGGCGGCTCAACTCTGATCTGAACGTTTGCTGCTGAGTTGCTTTCCTATTTCTCCATATTCTGAAGCCTGTCGGTCATAGGGGGCTTGCCAGAATGTCGAAGGCCAAGGATGGCCTTCGTCAAGCGCACATGGACGTGCTCGTAGCAGTTCTGGCAAGGCCCTATGACCGACAGGCCGCCCCCATAATTCACAGGCTAGGAGCCGAGGTCAGACTAACCCTCAGAGCCAAAAGGCTTAACGAGAACAATAAGCCGAGGAAGAAGCGTAAGCGCCCCTACCAGAGCCATGAACATGGCAAACCCCGTAAACAACCCGAAGTAGATGGTCGGGATGAAGTTGGACAGCACCAGTATCGAGAACCCGGAAATGATGGTCAGCGAGGTGAAGAACATGGCCTGGCCGATGCTGCGATGGCAGCGGTGCATGGTGGCGATGTAGTCGCCGTCTTTGCGGAATTCGGTTTTGAAGCGGTGGATATAGTGGATGGTGTCGTCCACCGCGATGCCGACGGTGATGGCAGCGACGGTAATGGTCATCATATCCAGGGGAATGCCGAGCCAGCCCATCAGGCCGAGCACCGAACCGGCGGCGATCAGGTTGGGGGCGATGCCGATCAGGGCCAGTTTCAGGGATCGGAACAGGATCAGGAACATCACCATGATGGCGGCGAAGACCACGCCGATGGTTTTGATCTGGGAATCGAACAGGCTTTGCAGCATGTTGTTGTACATCACCGTCATGCCGGCCAAGAGAATCTGGTCTTCTTCGTAGCCAAGTTCTGTGGTCAGGTGGTGGCGAATGCGATCCAGCAGTTCCTGCCGGTTCAAGTCGGGCATGGTTTCCAGAAGGCGGACGCTGAAGCGGGCTTGGTCGTGTTTCTCGGAGATGTAGGGTGTCAGCAGGACGTCCTTCAGATCGTCCGGCACGGCTGCCGGTACGAAGGCCAGCTCCAGGGCGTCAAGGGGCTCGCCCTGGTTGATCTTCGCCAGAATATCGAGTGTGGTGTTGATGGACAGCACCTTGCCGGTCTCTGGTAACCCGTCCAGGTACTCGTGAACGGCTTCGAGTTCTTCCATTTTCTGGTAGGTGTACCAGGTATCCCGGTATTCCTCACCGGTACCGCAGTCCTGCACGAACGGATCGCAATCGCTGGCAAACGGGTCGCCGGTGCCGGCGCCTTCCGGCGGCGGGTCATCGGTGATGACTACATCCAGTGGGGTGGTGCCGCCCAGGCGGTTGTCGATGGTGATCATGCCCTGATGGATTTCAGTGGACGATTTGAAGTAGTCGATGAAACTGTTTTCCACCGTCAGCCTGCTCAGACCGACCACGCAGATCACCGCAATCACCCCGGAGCCGACCAGTACCGTCTTGCCGAAGTGTTCGGTGAACCGGGCGAAGGCATCGGTGAAGGGAATCCGGTCGGAGGTGACCCGGCTGTCCAGGGGCGGTGGCATCAGAGTCAGCAGGGCAGGGAAGACGATAAATGTGATCAGGAAAGCCACGGTCAGACCCAGGGTCATCATCCAGCCGAAATCGATCACCGGGCGAATGCCGCTAAAGGTGAGCGAGCCGAAGGCGACGATGGTGGTGATAGCCATGTAGAAACACGGCTTGATCATCGCCATCACGGTGTTGCGCAGGGTGTCTCTCGGACTGGCTTCGGGCGCGTCATGTTGGAATTCCCGGTAGCGCACGATCAGATGGATGGTGAGCGACAGCGTCATGATCAGCAGCAGGGAAATGAAGTTCGAGGAAATCACGGTCACTGGCCACTGGGTCCAGCCCAGAAAGCCGATCATCAGCCAGACCGTAAACCCGCAGCACAGCAGCGGGACCAGCACCCAGCGCCATTGGCGGAAGATGATGGCCAGGGTGAGTAGCAGAAACGCCAGTACGCCGAGCCCGAAGGTTGAAAGGTCGTTTTCGATAAAGCGGATCATGTCCGCCACGATCATGGGAACCCCGCCCAGATGAATCTCGGCACCGTCCCGGTAAGTATCAAGGATGGAACGAACCGTCCGGATGGTGGCATTGCGCTCGGCCCCCAGGGTTTCGGTAAAGTCGATAAATTCCTGTTTTACCCGCTCCAGTTCTGCCAGCTCGGCCTCGGAGGCTTTGCCGGCGTCGGCCTTGTCTCTCAGATCGTTGCGTTTTCTCAACAGCTCAAAATACCGATCCGGCGTGGGCAGGTTGACCTGGATCGCGGTGGTGCGTCCGTCTTCGCTGATCAGCAGGTTGGGGTAGAGTGGGTTGTTCAGCAGCGCCTTGCGGGCGGTGTCCGGAGGCACGTCGTGCTCGTCCAGGGTCTTGATCTCGCTGTCCACGGTATCCAGGGTCAGGTCCGGGCTGTGGAGCAGGGGCACGCTCAGGATGCTGTTGGTGGAGCCCACGGCATCCAGGCTTTGCAGTTCGTTGCGCAATGACGCCAGTCTGGCCAGCCCGGCTTCCGAGAAGAGTTCGCCTTCCGGGGTATAGGTCACAATCAGGAAATCGTCCGAGGTAGTGAAGCGGCGGTTTACCTTGCGGTATTGCTCGAGCGAGCGGTCGTTTTCCAGTACCAGGGATTCGGCGGAGGCATCCAGACGGAATTCGCCGAATTTAACGGCGGCGAGGGCCAGCAACAGGGCAAAGGCCGCGAGGATAATAAAAGGATGTGGAAAAATCAGGTGGTCATACAGGGCGCGAAGACGATTCATGAACAACTACTCTGCCAGTTCAAACGAGTGCAGAGTGTGCCATAAACCTCAGTGAACCGTGACCTTTGAAGACGCTTCTTCCAGGGAATCGATCAGCCGTTTGAGGCGCCGGCTCATATCGGCGCTCTCGGCCAGCTGGGTTACCATGTTCTGGGTGGTTTCGCGAATGCCCTGAACGTTGGCCAGGACGTCGTCGGTGCCGGCGGTCTGTTGCGCGGAAACGTTGGCGATTTCCTGGTTGGTACGGTCGATCCGGCTGACCACTTCATTGATGGCTTCCAGGGCGCGGCGGCCTTCCTCGGATTCCTCGACGCAGCGGGTGGCGTCCTCGGAGCTGCCGGTCATCTGGTTCACGGCCGTGTTCATGGCATTGAGTAGCCGGTCGATGGTGCCCTGGATCTGATCGGTGGAGTCCTGGACCCGTTGGGCCAGTTTGCGGACCTCGTCAGCAACCACGGCAAATCCCCGCCCCTGCTCGCCGGCCCGGGCCGCCTCGATGGCGGCATTCAGGGCCAGCAGGTTGGTCTGCTCGGCAATACCCCGGATTTCGGTAATGGCGTGGCTGATTTCGTGACTGTTTTCGGCCAGCGCTTCGACGCTGCTGGCGGAATTGCGTACCACATCGGCGAGTTTGCGGATGCTGTCGGCACTCTGGCCAACACGGGTGCTGCCGTCCCGCGCGGCATCACTGGCTTCGTGGGAGAGTGTCTTGGCAATTCCGGCCTGTTCGGCAATGCCGGTAAAGCTTTGCAGCATGGTTTCGATGACTTCCGCGGAGCGGTCGGCGTCGGCCTGTTGCCGGCCCAGATCGTCCCGGCGGGATTCCGCGGCTGCGGTCAGTTCCCGGACCTCACTGTGCAGGCGTTCAGTGGCTTCTTTCATGCTTTTTACCACACCGACAGTCCGATCCTGCATGGCGTTGAAGGCTCGGGCCATCTCGCCGATTTCATCGGTGGAATCGACATTGGCGCGCTGGCTCAGGTTGCCCGAGGACTGGACGTCTACCATGGTGTCTTTCAGCCGGTTGACGTGGCGTTCGATAAAGGAGATCAGCAACTGGGAGCCGGCCATCTCCAGCGCCATGAGCACCGCCACCACCAGGGCAAATCCGGGCGCGGTATCGGTGAAGACCTGATCGAAAGACCTGCCGGTCTGCCCGGCAATGGCGTGCATGGCGTAAAGAACCAGCAAGCAGAGCACTGCAAAAACGACAATGTTCAGCAACCAGAATTTGTACTTCAGCCGGGCATTTCGCAGCAGTGTCAGCATGGATTTTCTCAGTCGATGGCCTTCACCGGAATCTGCATGGCATTGGAGGTCTGGGGAACCTCGGGCACGGCGAGACCAAGATTGTTTTTATCGAATACCTTGTCGGCCCGGTAGCTGGAGCGGACCATGGGGCCGGAGGGCACCTCCATGAAGCCTTTCTCAAGGCCGATTTCCCGGTAACGGTTGAACTCTTCGGGGGTGACGTAACGTTCCACCGGCAGGTGATTCGGGGTGGGGCGCAGGTACTGGCCCAGGGTCAGGATATCCACACCGATGGCGCGCAGATCGTCCATGGTTTCCAGAATTTCCTCTTCGGTTTCACCCAGGCCCAGCATCAGGCTGGTCTTGGTGAGTACATCCGGGCGATGCTGCTTGGCATGTTCCAGCACGCTGAGGGTTTTCTCATAGCCGGCACGGGGGTCACGGACCCGATCGGTCAGGCGTTTTACGGTTTCCACGTTCTGGGCAAAGACGTCCAGGCCGGAATCCACAACCTTCTCAACGTCGGACATGACCGCATCAAAATCCGGCGTCAGTGCTTCAACGGCAACTTCCGGGGTGCGCTGTTTGATGGCCGAGATGCAGGCGGCATAGTGCGCAGCACCACCGTCGTCGAGGTCGTCGCGGTCTACCGAGGTCAGCACAATATAGCGAAGGCCCATGAGCTCTACGGATTTCGCGGTGTTCTCCGGCTCTTCATGATCCAGCCAGCCTTTCGGGTTGCCGGTGTCGACTGCACAGAATTTACAGGCCCGGGTGCAGACAGAACCCATCACCATGATGGTGGCTGTGCCGGCGGTCCAGCACTCACCAATGTTGGGGCAATGGGATTCCTGGCAAACCGTGCTCAGCCGGTGCTCACTGACATTCTTGCGCACCGCCTCATAGCGCTCGCCTCCGGGCATGCGCGCCCGGAGCCATTTCGGCTTGGGCTGTGGCTTGTCCGCCGTTGTGGCTTCCTGCTTCGAGGACCGCTTGACGCCGTCCTTGATGGCTGAAAAGCCATGCTCATTGCGGAATTTGGAACCACTGGTAATGCGGGTGTTTGCGCTGTCGCTCATTGCAACCGGACTCTCGATTCGGGCATGGGGAACACTAAAGAGTAATGGGCTGGCGGGGGAGTTACAAGACAGGTAGGGGCAATCACGAGGGTACCGGGTACGACATTGGTCGCACCCGGTTGACCGTCATCAAGCCTGGGCTTTGTCCAGGGCCTGGGTAATGTCGGCAATGATGTCGTCGACATGTTCGATGCCGATAGACAGCCGCACCAAGTCCTCGCTCACGCCGGCACTCTGCAGCTCCTCCGGGTTCAGCTGGCGGTGGGTTGTGGTCGCCGGGTGACAGGCCAGGGATTTGGCGTCACCAATATTCACCAGACGCAGGATCAGATCCAGGGCATCAATGAACTTTGCCCCGGCTTCCCGGCCGCCCTTGATGCCGAAGCTCAGAATGCCGGACGCCTTGCCGCTGCAGATCTTGTCGCAGGTGGCCTTGTAGGGGCTGTTGGCCAGGGTCGCGTAATTGACCCACTCCACGGACGGGTGGTCCTGCAGGAAGTTGGCGACTTTCTCTGCGTTCTCACAATGACGCTCCATACGCAGCGCCAGGGTTTCCAAGCCCTGCATGATCAGGAAGGCATTGAACGGCGCCAGGGCGGCACCGGTGTTACGCAGCGGTACCACACGACAGCGGCCAATGAAGGCGGCGGGGCCCAGGGCGTCGGTGTAGACCACGCCGTGGTAGGACGGGTCCGGCTCGTTCAGCATCGGGAACTTGTCGGCGCTGGCCTTCCAGTCGAACTTGCCGGAATCCACTACCACGCCGGCTACGGTGGTGCCGTGGCCGCCGATGTACTTGGTGAGGGAGTGGATTACGATGTCCGCGCCATGCTCAAAGGGGCGGCACAGGAACGGTGTGGCAACGGTATTGTCCACCATCAGCGGAATGCCATGCTTGTGGGCGATCTCGGCCCAGCGCTGGATATCGACCACGTTGCCCGCCGGGTTACCGATGGACTCGCAGAACAGGGCGCGGGTGTTTTCATCAATAGCCTTTTCAATGGCATCGAAATCATCATGGCGAACCATCTTGCACTCAATGCCCTGGTTCGGCAGCGAGTGGGCAAACAGGTTGTAGGTGCCACCGTACAGCTGGCTGGTGCTGACGATGTTGTTGCCCACCTTGCAGATGGTCTGCAGGGCGTAGGTAATGGCAGCCATGCCAGAGGCCACGGCCAGGGCGCCAACACCGCCTTCCAGCTCCGCCATCCGCTCTTCGAGAACCGCGTTGGTCGGGTTCATGATGCGGGTGTAGATGTTGCCCTGCACCTTTAGATCAAACAGATCGGCACCGTGCTGGGTGTCGTCGAAGGTGTAGGACGTGGTCTGGTAAATTGGCGTGGTCGCCGCCCGGGTAGTGGGATCGCTCTTGAAGCCTGCGTGCAGCGCGAGGGTTTCCGGTTTCATGTCAACGGTCCTTGCTGGTGTGTTGTTCTTTGTGGGTTTCAGCCCGTGAGTATGCCACAGAGTTTGGCCGGAGAGGATCGCTCCAAACCGGCAGACGGGACACTAGTCGTCGCGCCGTCTTCTCTCGGCCCGGAGGTAGTCACTGATGGATGGGTAGAAGAATATCCCGAGGCAACCCCAGAAAACGCCGATCGACAGAACGGCGGCCTCGATGCTTGCTCCGGCGAAAGCGAGAGCAACGGGCACCAGAACCAGGGCCAGGAAAACCGTCAGTGCATGGCGGGATTTCATGATGCGTTACAGCCTTAAACTGCCTAGGGAAGAAGGGTTTATCCTAGCTCAATAAAGGCCCGGCGTTTGTCAAAGTTTGTTTAAGTGGGGTGTGATTTGTTGGCATCAGTGTCAGGAAAGATGGTGTCGTAACACCAGGTGAATACAAATGCATACACCAGGTAAAAGACCACGAAGGCCACATCCACCAGCAGGGCCTCCAACAGGCCAATCCCCATCCACCAGGCAATGATGGGTAGAAAAATCAGCATCAGGCCGAACTCGAAACTGACGGCATGAAGGAAGCGGATACGGAGGGACTTGCGGGTTGAGCCGGTGACATGTTTCAGGCCGTGATCGAATACCAGGTTGAACAGGTAGTTCCAGATAGTTGCGATAGTGGCGCCCACTACACCGAGCACACCGGTTTTTCCCATGTCAAAACCGAAGGTGAACGCAGCCAGTGGGACGGAGAGCAGAAGGCCGATAACCTCGAAGGAGATGGCCTGGCGAACTCTGTCTTTGGTTGATCTCATAGCAGGTGTTGTACGAAGGCGGGTCGTCCCGCGTTCAGTGCCCGGAAAGGGTGGGGTCGTCCCCAGAACATAGAGAGCGAGTCTAACTGCCGATATCGGAAGGCTCAAATCCCTGTTTAAAATGAGTCCTGTCTCGACTAGTTTTACAGAAGACGTGGTTGGCGAAATCGTTTCTTTATTCTCGCTCTGCTACTTGAGGGATTTCGCATGGGCTATAAAGGGTTCCGGTGGCGGGTTTTGGTCATTCTTGTTGTGGCCGGTGCTGTTGTCGAGGCCAGGGAAAGCATCACTGTCGGTGTCGGTGTGGGCATGCTGAATGCGATCAGCTATACCGGTGGCGACCTTGAGGGCGACCTTGCTCCGCTCTACAAATGTGTGTTCGATAGGTCGGGCGTTGAGGCAAAGTATCTCGAGTTGCCTCTCAAAAGGGGGTTCAAGTATCTGGGCAGCGGGGAGATTGATGTCCTGTTGCCGCTGGCAAAAAGCCCGGTGAGAGACGACATCGCGCTGTTCGGGGGCGAGCTGTTCAGGGCGGACTATGTATACGTTTCATTGCGCTCCCTGCCAGACATCAACGAGACCGAGGGGCTGCGGTACGCGGTTCCCAGGAGCTTTGTTGGTTCAGAGTTTATCCGAGAGGAGGGCGCCCTTGTCAGTGAGGTCGGTGACTGGACGCAGCTGGCCCTGCTGCTGAAATTCGACCGCATCGATGTGGCGGTTCTGCCCGAGCTAATGGTGGAGAACGTGTTCAAGGATGGTGGAATCGAAATCTTTCAGCAGCCGGCCGGCAAGCTTCCGATTTCCTTTTATATTTCTGGCAACAGTCAAAAACCAGGAGTGGCCGATCGGCTTTTGGCATCGGTCGAGCAATGCAGCGTTGACGACCCGCGAAATCCGCCGACGGAGGAATAGCTTTTCAGAGGCCTGCAAAAGTCACGCGCAACAAAAAAGGGCCGCGACGTGAATCGCGACCCTCCCACGCTTCGAACAACGCCTGCAAATTTAGCTTTATGGGGCAGCCTCCAAGGTACCGCACCATTCCGCTTTGCGTCGGTCTCTCACTTCCGAATTGATCCACTACCTTCACTTCTCTCAGATCGGCGTCTTTTGTTTAATCAAATCAAGCATGGATAGACAAACCGACAGCCGCAACCTGGCAAAACGCTGTAGCACCTTTAGAATTTGCACTATGCTCAGAGCTGCAAAATCCTGAAATGCAGAGGCACATTGCCATGATGCGACTAGACCGGTTGAAGCTGCTGTTCGAAGCTGGTGATTTGGTCAGTGTCGAAATCCACACAGCCCCCTTGCCCTTGGAACCCGGACCAGCTCCGCGCTGGATTTGCGAGTTTCAACGAAGGAATGGGGTGAAAGTGGCTATCGCGCTCAATCGTAAGGCCAGCGGACACGACCAGGTGCGGATCTTCAATTCACTGGATTCAGCGTTTCGAACCTGTCGAAAGGTTGGTTTCAGAGCAGCAAAAGTCGTTGCGCCCGAGAGTGCCGCGGAGGCGGTGCGTGCTTTGCATTACGCCGAGCGATATTGAATCCGGGGCTCAAGGGGTTGGTGCGGCCCGCAGTATTCGGGCCTGCGGCCCTCACCCTTCGGGCCGTCGTCGCGTCGCTCCGACGTTCCTCCGCACGCGTTGCGTGCTCCGGTCGCACCGCCTTCGTCGGTTCGCCTCCGACCATTCAGGTATTAAAAAAGCCCGACTCTTGCGAGCCGGGCTTTATTAATACTGGTAGCAAGGGGCGGAGTCGAACCGCCGACCCCAGCATTATGAGTGCTGTGCTCTAACCAACTGAGCTACCTTGCCATTTCGCTTTGGGCATCGCCCCAAACGAGGCGCGTATTTTCAGTATTTGGGCCCTTTCTGTCAAGGCTTGGGGCCCAGTTTTTCCGGAAAAATTACACGTTGAAGCGGAAGTGAATAACATCGCCGTCTTTCACGATGTATTCCTTGCCTTCCAGCCGCCATTTGCCGGCATCCTTGGCACCGGCTTCGCCGTTGTACTTCACGAAATCGTCATAGCTCACCACTTCGGCCCGGATAAAGCCGCGCTCGAAGTCGGTGTGGATCACGCCGGCCGCCTGAGGGGCGGTGGCGCCGATTTTCACCGTCCAGGCGCGTACTTCCTTCACCCCGGCGGTAAAGTAGGTCTGCAGGCCCAGCAGGCCGTAGCCGCCGCGAATTACCCGATCCAGGCCTGGCTCTTCCATGCCCATTTCTTCCAGGAACATGGACTTTTCATCGTCTTCCAGTTCGGAGATTTCGGCTTCTATCTTGTTACAGATAGGCACGACAACCGCGTTCTCGGATTCCGCAATCTTTTTCACCGTGTCAAGGTGAGGGTTGTTCTCAAACCCGTCTTCGCTGACGTTGGCAATGTACATGGTGGGCTTGACGGTGAGCAGGCAGAGCTCACGGATCAGCGCCATCTGGTCCTTGTCGAGGTTCATGCTGCGCACCGGTTTGCCTTCGTTCAGCACCGGCAGCAGCTTCTCGAACATTTCGAGCTGGGCCTTGGCTTCCTTGTCGCCGCTCTTGGCCACGCGCTGTACCCGCTTGATGGCCTTCTCCACGGTTTCCAGATCGGCCAGCGCCAGTTCGGTGTTGATGATTTCGATATCCGAAGCCGGATCAATCTTGTTGGCCACGTGAATGACGTTGTCGTCCTCGAAGCAACGTACCACATGGGCAATGGCGTCGGTCTGGCGGATGTTGGCCAGGAACTGGTTGCCCAGGCCTTCACCCTTGGAGGCGCCGGCCACCAGGCCGGCGATGTCGACGAATTCCATGGTGGTGGGTACAACCCGTTCCGGCTTTACGATCTCGGCCAGCTTGTTAAGGCGGGGATCCGGCATGGCGACAACCCCGGCATTGGGCTCGATGGTGCAGAAAGGAAAGTTTTCCGCACCGATGCCGGATTTGGTGAGCGCGTTGAACAGGGTGGATTTGCCGACGTTGGGAAGGCCGACGATGCCGCAGTTAAATCCCATGGAATGCCTCTGCTGGTACTGGAAAATTTGGGCGGATTATACCGGTTTGAAACTGTGCAGGCGATTCATCGCGGCAGGGAGCTTGCCGCTGGCTGCATCCGGCAGAACCCGCATGATTTCGTCAATCACTGCATTGAGTTCTTCGGTTTCCTGTTTGCCCAGGCGCCCGAGAACGTAGCCGGTTACCCTGCGGCTGTCGCCGGGATGGCCAATGCCGATGCGAAGTCTCTGGAAATCGTTGGTGCCCAGGTGGGCAATGGTGTCACGCAGGCCATTATGTCCGCCGTGGCCGCCGCCTTTTTTAAGTTTGGCGGTACCTGGGGGCAGGTCAAGTTCGTCGTGGGCTACCAGAATCTGTTGGGGCTGAATCTTGAAGAAATCTGCCAGGGCCTTGATGGCCAGGCCGCTTCGATTCATAAAGGTGGTGGGATTCAGAAGGTGCAGGTCCAGGCCCTGCCACTGAATCCGGGCGTAAAGCCCATGGTACTTCTTTTCGGGGCGGAGCGTCTGGCCCGCAGCGCGGGCCAGAGCTTCGACGAACAGGGCGCCGGCGTTGTGGCGGGTATTCTCGTAATCAGCTCCGGGGTTGCCCAGACCGACCACCATGAGGATATCCTGTGCCATCCACCGTTGCCCTCGTCAGTACAGGAGTAGTTACTCCTTGTCTTCGCCTTCTTCACCCTCTTCGCCTTCTTCGGCGTCATCAACCTTGGCACCGCGCGGCTTGTGGATAGCCACAACAGGCAGGTCGTGATCTTCGCCCTGAAGCAGGGCAGCAATCTTGACGTCTTTCGGCAGTTTCAGGTCACTCAGGTGAATTACCTGATCCATATCCACGGTCGCCATGTCCACTTCGATGAACTCTGGCAGGTTCTGCGGCAGACAGATCACTTCCACTTCGTTGATCTGGTGGTTCGCAACACCGCCCTGAAGCTTGATGGCCGGCGCGCTGTCTTCGTTGATGAAGTGCAGCGGAACGTTAACGTGGATCTCGTGGTCCTTGTCGACACGCAGGAAATCGGCGTGGGTCAGGATAGGCTTGTACGGGTGACGCTGCAGATCCTTCAGGATCACGCTTTCTTTCTTGCCGTTCAGTTCAACGGTCAGAACGTGAGAGAAGAAGGCTTCGTTTTCCAGCGCCTTTTTCAGCTCGTTGTGCCAGATGGCAACCGGAGTAGCGTCTTTTCCGCCACCATAGATGATGGCCGGAATTTTACGCTCCTCACGACGCAGGCGGCGGCTCGCACCTCTCCCCTGATCGTCGCGAGGAAATGCTTCGATAAGAAATTCCTGAGACATGGTATTAACCTCAATCGTCACCTGAACTGCCCGCGACCAGGCGTTGGATCAGGTGATGTTTCTGAAAAGCCGGATTTTTCCGGCTGACTAAAAGAGTCGGGAGCCTGTGTAGGCTCCCGACCCGGTAACTGCTTGTAATGCCTTGGTATTACGACCTGAAGGTCACTCAGGCATTCTCGAACATGGCGCTGATGGACTCTTCGTTGCTTACGCGGCGAATAGATTCCGCAAGCAGGCCGGCCATTCCGAGGACGCGGATTCTATCACAATTATGCGCTTTGTCACCCAGTGGGATGGTATCGCAGACCACCAGTTCATCCAGTTGCGAGGCATTGATGTTGTCAATGGCCGGGCCGGAGAGAACCGGATGGGTGATGTAGGCAACCACTCGGGCAGCGCCGTGATCTTTCAGGGCGTTGGCCGCTTTGCACAGTGTGCCGGCGGTATCGATGATGTCATCCACCAGGATACAGGTCTTGTCTCTGACATCACCGATGATGTGCATGACCTGGGACACGTTCGCCTTCGGGCGTCGCTTGTCGATGATGGCAAGATCAGCGTCGTCCAGGCGCTTGGCCACTGCACGGGCGCGAACCACACCGCCAACGTCCGGAGAAACCACCACAAAGTTCTCGAAGCGCTGCTTGAAGATGTCTTCGAGCATGACCGGTGTGGCGTAGATGTTGTCCACCGGGATATCGAAGAAGCCCTGGATCTGGTCGGCGTGCAGGTCAACGGTCAGAACCCGGTCCACGCCGATGCTGGAAATCATGTCTGCGACCACCTTGGCGCTGATGGCAACACGGGTAGAGCGTACCCGACGATCCTGGCGTGCATATCCGTAGTAGGGGATAACGGCAGTGACCCGTGTAGCGGAAGCACGGCGAAGTGCGTCGGCCATCACGATCAGTTCCATCAGGTTATCGTTGGTGGGGTAGCAGGTCGGCTGGATGATGAACACATCATGGCCGCGGACATTCTCATTGATCTCGACGGTGGTTTCTCCGTCGCTGAAGCGGCCTACAGTGGCCTGACCCATGGGAATGTGAAGTTTGCGGGCAATCGCCTGGGCAAGTTCAGGGTTGGCGTTACCAGCGAAGATCATCAGTTTGGACACGACGGCATCCTTCTCAGTATCGGCGTTTGATTCAGAAGAAGCGGGAGAAAGGTGGCTGGGGTGGCAGGATTCGAACCTGCGCATGACGGGATCAAAACCCGTTGCCTTACCACTTGGCGACACCCCAGTATCGTGCTTTTTTGGCATCATTCCAGCTCTGTTAGCTTTTTGTGTAGAGGTGAACTATTCACCCCTTTAGCTACGAACCCCGTGACGCCGGAGGGTTTGCTTTCCCAGATGATCCGGGCTGCGGATTCTGTCGGGAAACGTCCAAATATGCAAGCCCCGGTTCCGGTTAATCTTGCAGGTCCGAATTGTGAAAGCCATTCCAGGCTCTTGTTAACCTCAGGATACAGTTTGCGAACTACATCCTCACAGTCGTTTCGGTACCTCGAGGCGTCTCCCTCAAAAGCGGGCGCTATTTTGATTCTCGGGGTGTCCCTTGTCAACCCTTGCTCGGAAAAAATCTTGCCAGTGTTTATGTTACACGCAGGCTTGATAACCACGAACCAGTCTTCCGGTGGGTTTGCGTTGGTCAGAACTTCGCCGACACCCTCACCAAAGGCTGCGTGGCCGCGGACAAACACCGGCACATCGGCTCCGAGTGTCAGGCCAATGTCAGCCAGTTCATCCGTGCTCAGGCCCAGGTTCCAGAGCCGGTTGAGCCCGAGCAGGGCCGTGGCGGCGTTGGAGCTGCCACCACCGAGGCCGCCGCCCATGGGCAGGCGCTTGGTGAGGTGGATGCTCGCGCCGGGAAGGTCCTCGCGACAATGCTCCATCAGGGCCCCGGCGGCACGAATGATCAGGTTATCGTGATCGGGCACGCCCGGGATGGGCTTATCGAGTCGGGCGCCGGGCACATCAGGGGTGAGGGTAAAGCTGAGGTCGTCGCCATAATCCAGAAACTGGAACAGGGTCTGCAGCTCATGGTAGCCGTCTGGCCTGCGTCCGACTATATGCAGGAACAGGTTCAGCTTCGCCGGTGAGGGCAGGGTGAAGCTCCGGCTCACGGCATCTGCTCCTGCCAGTCGGAGACCACCAGTCTCACCCGCTTGTCTTCTTTCAAGGCGGTGATGCGGGCGGGCAGAGTGGGGTAGCTGGCCAGAAAGTCCTGCCACCGGTCATAGCGTATCTCCCAGCCGTCCTGCCGGATAATCGCCAGGCGGCCCTGCTCATCAAACAGCAGGCGGTAATCGCTCCCGGGTGAGGGTAGCCCCCTAATCCACCAGGTCAGGTTCTCCAGGGGCAGCTGCCAGCCTGTGGCGGCTTTCACCAGAGACTCCGGGTCGCCCGAGCGATAGGTCTCGCCATTCGGCAGGGTCAGCTCGATAAAGCCCGGCACGCCTTTCAGCCGGGTGCTGCCCATGCCCAGAAATGATGAGGACAGCGCAAGATCGTAGGCCTCCCCATTCTGTATCCAGTGATTGATGATGGCGGTGCCGCTGTCCGAGGGCTGGCGCACCGCCAGTTTGCCGGACAGCTTCCAGTGATCCAGTTGCCCGAGAACGGCAGAGCGGGCTGTCCAGTTCTCCGGAGGCTGGTCGGTCATCCCCTCTGGCAGGGGGTCGATCTGAATGGTGGTACAGGCGCCGAGGGTGGCAAGTACGGTCAGTACCGCCAGGGTTCGGACGAGTTTCATTACTGCTCACCACCATTTGTCAGCCGGTCAATGGTCTCATTGAGGACCTTGTGATCGGGATCCTGCTCAAGGCCCTTCTCCCAGATGATGCGGGCCTGGTCCTCGGCACCGCTCATCCACAGGGCTTCGCCGTAATGGGCGGCTACTTCCGGGTCAGGATAGGCTGACCAGGCGCGGGACAGGTGCTCAAGCGCGGGCTCAAGCCGCCCTTCGAGAAACAGGACCCAGCCCATGCTGTCGAGAATGGCCGGGTTCTCAGGGTCCAGCGACAGAGCTTTCTCGATGTAACTGCGGGCTTCCCGGAGTCGGTCGGTTCGGGTGGTCAGAATATAGCCGAGGGCGTTCAGGGCCACGGCGTTTTCCGGATCCTGTTCGATAATCTGCTTGAGGTCGGCTTCGGCCTTGGCGGGCTGGTCAAGTGTATCGTAGAGCATGGCCCGGGCGTAGCGGATCTGGATGTTGTCCGGGTATTCCTTCAGGGCTTCCGTTGCCGTGCTCAGGGCCTCTTGCTGGCGTCCCTGATCCAGCAGAAGGTTCACTTCCAGTAGCCAGAAGTTTTCTGCCTGCCCAGGGTTGGCGTCCCGGAGTCTCCGGATTCTGTCGATGGCGTCTTCCAGCTGGCCATTTTCAGCCAGCAGAGAGCTGGCGCGGGCCAGTGCAGGGAAGTAGTAATTGCCTTCTTCCACGCTCTGGTAATAACCGATGGCCTGTTCGGTGTTGCCGGCCTGGTCTGCAATCCGGCCCAGGTAATAGTTGGCCTCGTTGGCGTGCTGGCCTTGCTCTATCAGCTGCGTCAGCTCATTTCTGGCAAGGTCGGTCTGCCCGTTTTCAAGAGCGACAAGGGCATGGGAAAGTTTGAGCCCCGGTGCGTTCGGGAAGCGTTGAACCAGCCGGTTGAATTCGTCCTGAGCGGCCTGGAGTTCGCCCTGGTTGATCAGCATCCGGCCATAGAGGGTGCCCATCTGGCGGTTACCGGGAAAGCGCCGGGTATTTGCCAGAAGATAATCGAGAGCGGCACCTTGCTGGTCTGTCTGGTAGAGCAGGTCACCTTTGAGAATAATGCCCGGCTGGAAATTGGGGTGTTCTTCCAGTAAAGGCTCCAGTCGCTCCAGCGCTTGCTCCGGTTGCCCCGTCACTTTCAGTAGCAGTGCAATGCTGTAGTCAATCTCCGGAGTGTCCGGGTGACGCTCGGACATGTCTCTATAAAGAGAGAGCAGTTCCTTTTGTTGTTCCGGTGGCAGGTTGGAGGCCATGGCGGCGAGGCTGTCGAAATCGGCATCGCCCCCTTGCTCCATGATCCGCTCCATGTGGGTCATGGCGGTCTTGAGATCATTGTTCTTTACGGCCTGGATGGCAGATACCCGGTGCGCCTGAAGGTTGTCCGGGTCGACCTCCAGCCACAGCTCCGCCAGCTGCTGTTGGGCATTGTCGCCGTTGAGGGACTGGGCGATTCGCATGGCGCGCTCAATCACGCCCTCGTCTCTGGACTGTTTGGCGGCCTTGACGTAATTCACCAGTGTGATGTCATAACGGCCCCGCTGGGCCGCGATTTCGGCGGACAGAAGCAGATACAGTGTCTCAGGCTCGAAGTCGGCATATTCAACCGGAGGCTGTGTGTCTACTTTCTTTTCCGCAGTGGCGGCGGTCGGGGTGGGCGTTTCCTCGGTGCCGGAGAGGCTGGCACAGCCTGTGAGTGTCAGGCTAAGCAGGCAGGTCGCCAGGAACGGTAAGGATTTGTGCATGCAACTTCCCATGATCTGTCGAAAACGCATCAGAAATAACCACGCTCCAGCCCCTTTTCTTGAGGTAGGTCGGGTTCCGGCCTCGACCGGATCCCTATAATGGCATAAGCGCCTGATCTTGCCCAACCTGTCCGCACTTGCCGAAGCGGGCGCGGTTTTGGGTGGCAGCTGAGGGCTCTGGCCGTTAAAATGGCTGGTAATTGCGCGTATTTGCACCGCTCATCGGCAAAAGGTTGAACAACCACGAAATGGCACTGGTAACGCTGGGAATCAATCATCGCACGGCCCCCGTTGAAATTCGGGAGCGGGTGGCGTTTACGCCCGAGCGCATGGCAGAGGCGTTTGCCGAGCTTCGGGCGACCTCCGGGGCCAGTGAGGCTGCCATTCTGTCTACCTGTAATCGCACCGAGCTCTATCTGGCTGGGGATGATGACTGCGCCCCCATGGTGCTTCGCTGGCTGGCCGGGTTTCATGATCTTGATGCCGCCGAGCTCGAAGAGGTGCTGTATGTCCACCGTGATGGCGATGCGGTCCGGCATATGATGCGCGTGGCTGCCGGCCTTGACTCCATGGTGCTGGGTGAGCCACAGATTCTGGGGCAGCTCAAGGATGCCTATTCCCTGGCCCGGGAGCATGGTGCCAGCGGCGCATTCCTTTCCCGGTTGTTTGAGCACACCTTCTCCGTGGCAAAGCGGGTCCGCACCCAGACCGCCATCGGTGAAAATCCGGTGTCGGTGGCCTATGCGGCCGTGAGCATGGCGCACCATATCTTTGCCGACATGTCCCGCAACAAGGCTTTGCTGATCGGCGCCGGTAAAACCATCGAGCTGGTGGCCCGGCACCTGGCCGACGCCGGCGTGAAAGATTTCCTGGTGGCCAACCGCACTCTTGAGCGGGCCCAGGCGCTGGCGGAATCCCGTGGTGGCAAGGGCATTGTCCTCTCCGAGATTCCCGAGCATCTGGCCGATGTCGACATCATTATTTCCTCCACGGCCAGCCCGCTGCCGATTCTTGGCAAGGGTGCGGTGGAGCGCGCCCTGAAGAAGCGCAAGCATCAGCCGTATTTCATGGTGGATATCGCCGTGCCCCGGGATATCGAGCCGGAAGTAGCGTCACTGGCCGATGTCTACCTCTATACCGTCGACGACCTGCGCCAGGTCATCGAAGAGAACATCCGGTCCCGGGAAGGCGCTGCCCGGGAAGCGGAGAATCTGGTGGCCGCAGGCGTTCAGGACTTTCTGAATCAGCTGCGGGCACTGGATGCGGTGTCGACGCTCAAACAGTTCCGTCAGCGCGCAGAAATACTGCGTGATGCCGAGACCGAAAAAGCCCTGCGCGCCCTGCGCAACGGCGCCGACCCGGAGACCGTGCTGCGCAGCATGGCACGGGGCCTTACCAACAAACTGCTGCACGAACCTTCGGTACAGGTCCGGAAGGCCACGACAGAAGGTCGGACCGAGGTGACAGAGTGGCTGCGTGAGTTGCACCAGCTGGATGCACTGGACGCGGACGCGACGACAACCCCGGAAAAACTATGAAGCCATCGATCCAATCCCGCCTCGAGCAGCTGACAGACCGCTTCGAGGAAGTCAGCGCTTTGCTGAGCGATTCCTCAATTATCTCGCAGCAGGACAAATTCCGTGACCTGTCCCGGGAGTTTGCCGAGATCGAACCCGTTGTTCATTGCTTTCAGGCCTGGCAGGAGTCCCTTGATGATATCGAGGCTGCCAGGGAGCTGGCCAAAGACGGCGATGCCGATATGCGGGAGATGGCCGAGGAAGAGCTGAAGCTCGCGCAACAGAAGAGTGAAGAGCTGGATGAAGAGCTCCAGCGCCTGATGCTGCCGAAAGACCCGAACGACGGCAAGAACGTGTTTCTCGAGATCCGGGCCGGCACCGGCGGCGATGAGGCCGCGATTTTTGCCGGCGATCTGTTCCGGATGTACCTGCGTTATGCCGAGCGCCGCCGCTGGCAGGTGGAAGTGTTGAGTGAGAGCGAGGGTGAGCACGGCGGATACAAGGAGTTGATTGCCCGCGTGGCCGGTGATGGGGTTTACGGCGCGCTGAAATTTGAGTCCGGTGCTCATCGGGTGCAGCGCGTTCCGGAAACCGAGTCCCAGGGCCGGATTCACACCTCCGCCTGCACGGTGGCGGTGATGCCGGAGGCCGACGAAGCCGAGGCCATCGAACTCAATAAGGCAGACCTGCGGGTGGATACTTTCCGCGCCTCTGGCGCTGGTGGTCAGCACGTTAACAAGACCGACTCGGCCATTCGTATTACCCACCTGCCGACCGGCATTGTGGTGGAGTGTCAGGAAGAACGATCGCAGCATAAGAACCGGGCCAAGGCCCTGAGCCTGCTGGCGTCCCGGTTGCAGAACGCGGAAACCGAGCGGCAGCAGAAAACCATGGCTGCAACCCGCAAAAGTCTGGTTGGCAGCGGGGATCGGTCGGAACGCATCCGTACCTACAACTTCCCTCAGGGCCGGGTAACGGACCACCGGATCAATCTGACGCTCTATAAGCTCGATGAAGTGATCGCCGGTGATCTGGATGCGGTGGTGGTGCCTTTGCAGCAGGAGCACCAGGCAGAACTGCTCGCCTCCCTTTCCGATGACCAGTAAACCCTCACTGACCTGTGAAGCCCTTCTGAGGCAGGCCTCTGCCCGCATTAAAAGCGATTCTCCGGCGCTGGACGCGGAGCTGTTGCTTAGCCATGTTACGGGCCTGAGCCGGACCAGCTTTCGGGCCTGGCCGGAGCGCGAAGTTACCGAATCCCAGGCCGAGGCCTTCGAGGCACTGGTGGCCGAGCGCGTTGCCGGAAGACCGGTAGCCCACCTGCTGGGACACCAGGAATTCTGGTCGCTGCCGCTGAAAGTCAGTGCGTCGACCCTGATTCCGCGCCCGGACACGGAGTGCCTGGTGGAAACCGCCCTGGGCTTACCCTTGCCGAAACAGGCGCTGGTACTGGATCTGGGCACGGGCACCGGCGCCATCGCCCTGGCGCTGGCCAGTGAACAGCCGGGCTGGCGGATTACCGCCTGTGATACGGTGGCTGAGGCGGTGGCGCTTGCCCGTGACAATGCAAAAGCACTGGGGTTGACGGTTTCGGTGGTCCAGAGTGCTTGGTTTTCGCAGCTGGAGCCGGCGCGGTTTGATCTGATTGTTTCGAATCCACCTTATATACCGGCAAGCGATCATCATCTGGGCGCCGGCGACCTGCGCTTCGAGCCGGCTTCGGCGCTGATTTCCGGCAGTGATGGTCTGGATGACCTCCGGCTAATCGTAGAGCAATCGCCGGATTGGCTGGTTGAAGGTGGCTGGTTGCTGGTGGAGCATGGTTTTGACCAGGCCGAGGCTGTGGCGGCCTTGTTCCGGCGAGGGGGGTTCAGCCATGTGCAGGGCCTTCAGGACTATGGTCGGCGGGACCGGATGACGCTTGGGCAATGGCGCCGTGGCCGCCACGATTAACCACCAGGGTAAGAACAGGGGAGATGCAGATGCTCAGTGACGACGAATTATTGCGCTATAGCCGGCAGATCCTGATGCCGCGGTTCGATATTGCCGGTCAGGAAAAGCTGCAGTCTGCCCGGGTTCTGGTAATTGGTGCGGGCGGTCTGGGGTGCCCGGTGGCTCTGTATCTTGGCGCCGCAGGCGTCGGCACCCTCACTCTGGTGGATGATGACGCTATCGAGCTGGCCAACCTTCAGCGCCAGATCGGTTTTGAAACAGGCCAGTTGGGTGAGTCGAAGGCGGAAAGCCTGGCCGACCGGGTTCGGCGTATCAATCCGCTGGTGTCAGTGACTGCCCTGAACCAGCGTCTTGAGGGTGAGGCTTTGGCGCGGAAGGTTGAAGAGGCGACCCTGGTGGTCGATTGCACGGATAACTTCAACACCCGGTTTGCCCTGAATCGGGCCTGTGTGGCTGCGAAGGTGCCACTGGTGTCCGGTGCTGCGATTCGTGGTGAAGGGCAGGTTTCGGTTTACGACAGCCGGCGGGACGAAAGCCCTTGTTACCACTGCCTGTATCCGGAGCAGGGCAATGAGGATCTGACCTGTTCAGAGGCGGGGGTTATTGCGCCGCTGGTAGGGATGATCGGGGCGACTCAGGCGATGGAGGCCATCAAGGTGATTTCCGGGGTAGGGACGCCGTTGATTGGGCGGTTGTTGATTCTGGATGCCTGGGAGATGCAGTGGCGGGAGATGAAGCTGGCGAGGGATCCTGATTGCCCGGTTTGTTCCGGTTGACCTCACTCTTTGGGGATCGGGGCTGAAGACAGTCTTTCCAAAACACGCTCCTTGCGGCACATCCCTGTGGCGCTTGGGCTCCGCCATCCCTGGCTCCGCACAGTTTTGGAAAGACTGTCTCCAGCCCCTCGTCATACTGTCGAGTCAGCCCGCTCTCCGACTCCGGCTCAGTTTAATTCTTTAATTCCTGAAACTTTGCGATTGCCTCTTTCCTGCTTTCTTTCAGATCAACGATCTGCCGTGGATATCCTTTCGGAATAACACCACCTTTCGCGCCCGGATCATGAATCCGTTTGCTGTCCAGTTTGGCCAGTTCAGGAATCCACTCCCGGATAAAGTCTCCGTTGGGGTCGAAGCGTTCGCTCTGGGTGACCGGGTTGAAGACACGGAAGTAGGGAGCTGCGTCGGTGCCGGTGGAGGCGCTCCATTGCCAGCCGCCGTTGTTTGAGGCCAGGAAGCCGTCGATCAGTTTTGACATGAACCAGGCTTCGCCCAGGCGCCAGTCGATGAACAGGTTTTTGGTGAGGTACATGGCGGTGATCATGCGCAGGCGGTTGTGCATCCAGCCGGTCTGGTTGAGTTGGCGCATGGCGGCGTCGACGATAGGGACGCCGGTGTTGCCGGTTTTCCAGGCTTCGAACTTGTCGCCCGGGGTGTTCCAATCCAGGGCTTCGGTTTCCGGTTTGAAGGCGCGGTGCATGCTGACCCGGGGGTAGTGGTACAGGATGTTGATGTAGAAATCCCGCCAGGCGATTTCGGTGATCCAGGTTGCCAGGCCTTCCTGGTTGCCGCCTGAGCCCTGTGCCTGCCTGGCTGCGATCAGGCATTGCCGGCCGGAGAGGACGCCGTTGGCCAGGTAGGGGGAGAGCTGGCTGGTTCCATCGATGGCGGGGAAGTCCCGATTTTCCTTGTAGGCGCCGCCGCGTTTTTCCAGGAAGCGTTCAAGCTGATCGTGGGCGGCCTGTTCTCCGGTGGGTACGAGAGGCTTGGGGGCGTCCCGAAAGGCTTCCGGAACGGTGTCGATCTGCTCTGGGCTAACCGCGTCGCCCCTCGCTTTGGGAATCGAAAACAATCCGGGATGGGTTTCTTCGATCCAGCTGCGCCAGCGTCTCGAGAATGGTGTGAAGACGGAGTAGGGCTGGTTCTGATGGGTAAGGATCTCGCCTACCGGGGCGACGGTCTGGTCGCGGTATTTGCGAACCGTAATTCCCAGCTCGTCACAGCGGTGCTTGACGGCTTTATCGCGTTTGCGCTCGTTGACGCCGAACTCCTCGTTGAAGTGCAATGCTGTAACTCTGTGCTCTTCACAATGCCTCTGCAGTTTACCGATGCTGTCGTCGAAGCGGTTGGCATAGATAAAAGACAGGGGAATGCCGAGCCGGGCCAGTTCTTCGGCCAGGGCGTTGGCATGAGCGATGACGAATTGCGCCCGGGCCGGAGACCAGTCGTGCTCCTGCCACTGGTCCGGGGTGAGAATAAAACAGGCTCGTACTTCTGCGCTGCTCTCGCAGGCGGCGGTGAGGGCGGGGTTGTCGGCAACCCGGAGATCGTTTCGGAACCAGACCAGTTGTGTCATCCGTAATCCATTGTCGTCTGAGGGATTGATATAAGGGTAATTACAGCCCGGTGTATCAATAAAATCACCAACTTGGATATTCGCCCGGACTGGCTGATTGGATTATAGTTAAGCCACTTTTTCACATATTCAGCCAGACGATTTTCAGGGAGTTTTGTGCCGGGAATGGAAAATAGCACTGAAGGCCGTCGTGACGGCGTGTGGGCCCAGCCGTATTCCCTGGCTTCCGGACAGACCCAGTATCATCAACTGGGCCATATCCGTTTGTGGGTCACCTTGCTGGATCAGGAATGGCAGGTTCGCGCAGAAGCGCTCGAGCTGGATACTGATCCCGCCAGTTGGACAGAAACCGTCGGCCATACCCTGCCGTCGGCTTCAGTGCCGTTGCAACGGTTCATCCGGGAAAACCAGTCGTCCACGGTGACGTTCCTGCCGGCACTCGCCAATCTGCCTACGGTGATTCGCCCGTTCCAGCCCCTGACCATTCCGGCCGGTGGCCGGTGCACGATCTACGTGGGGACCCTGGTGTGGATGAAGGTCTGTACCGGGGACAAGCAAACCGTGTTGACGGAGATTCCCCTGGCGTCGCCCTCCCTGACCTGGGTGGGGCGGAACACCATGGAGGGAGAGCTTTGTTACGCCTCTGCCAGTTTCGCCCGGCTGGTGCTCGAGGCGGTGCCCAAGCGTCCCTGGCGGGCGGTTACCCCGGTGACTCTGATTAACCGACGGGAAGCGCCCTTGCTGCTTGAGCGGTTCAGCCTGCCAACACCGTTGCTGTCACTACACCAGAACGAACGTGGCCAGTTGTGGACACCCGGCGTGACGGTCGAGGTCGAGACTGACATGAATTCGGCCAGTCTGCATGTGGAGCAGTCATTGCTGGCTGCGGCGGGAACCTGCCGACACGTGGCAGATGCCCGTGAGAAGATGGCCCGTGGCCGATTGGTCCGGGCTTTTGACCGGATGTTTGGCTGATTCAGACCAGAGGGAGTCGACGCTTTGCTGGAAACAATAGAAACAGGCGTGATGAAGGTGTTCACCGATATCGCCTGGGGGCAGTGGATCGGTTCCGCTTTTCTGGTGCTGCTCGGGCTGTTTCTCGGTTCCCTGGCGGCCCGCAGTGTTAGCGGTTTCATGGCGCAGCGTACGTCTCGCCACCATACCGTTATGGTCCGGCGCCTGGTATTTTACGTCATTGTCGTTCTGTTCTTCGTGGCGGCCCTGAGAGAAGCCGGTTTCTCCCTGGACGTGGTGCTTGGCGCTGCTGGTATCCTGACTGTGGCCATTGGCTTTGCCTCACAGACGTCTGCCTCCAACATGATCAGCGGCTTGTTCCTGCTGGTCGAGAAGCCCTTTGAAATCGGTGACTTTATTGAAGTGGATGCCACTCTGGGTGAAGTCATTGGTATCGATATGCTCAGCGTGAAACTGCGCACCCCGGACAACCTGTATGTGCGTATTCCCAACGAGACCCTGATCAAAACCCGGGTGGTCAACCGTTCCCGGTTCCCGATCCGTCGGCTCGACCTGACCGTAGGAATTGCCTACGCTGAAGATGTGGAACGAGTGGAGGCACTGCTTCTGGCGCTGGCGGAGAGAGATCCGCACTGCCTGGAAGAACCCAAGCCTTTTACGCTCGTGACGGCGTTTGGTCCGTCTTCGGTGGATCTGCAGTTTTCCTTCTGGGTTCCCAAGGACAAGGTGCTTGAGGGTCGCAGCGGCATGATGGTCGCCATCAAGAAAACCCTGGATCGCGAAGACATCGAAATCCCGTTCCCCCATACCAGCGTTTATGCGGGTAGCCATTCGGAGCCCTTCCGTGTTCAGCTGTTGGGGCCGGAAAAAAACACAGAAAAGGATCTCCTGGATGTCGAGAAAGACCGCTGAAGCCATCAAAACCGTTGCCCCGACACCGGCCGAGAATAAGATCAGCCTCGGCTGGCGCGAGTGGGTGGCCTTGCCGGAGCTGGATATCGGGCGTATCAAGGCAAAGATTGACACCGGAGCCCGGACCTCCTGCCTTCATACCTTTCGCACCGAGCCTTACACCGAAAACGGCGAGCGACGGGTGCGCTTCTGGGTGCATCCGGTACAGAACGATCTGCATCAGGTTGTGGAATGCGATGCCCGGGTTCTGGATGAACGGAATGTATCCGATTCCGGTGGCCACAAGGAAATGCGTCTGGTGATCGAAACCACCCTGGTCATTGGTGATCAGAGCTGGCCGATTGAGATGACACTGACCAACCGCGATTCCATGCGATTCCGGATGCTGCTCGGGCGGACCGCCATGTCCGGGCGCTCGCAAATTTATCCCGAAGCTTCCTATCTTGCCGGTGAGCCGGCCCCTAAGGACTGAAAAATGAAAATTGCAGTTTTGTCGCGAAACCGCCACCTTTACTCAACCCGGCGTCTGGTGGAGGAAGGCATCAACCGTGGCCATGAAGTGAAGGTGATTGACTGCCTCCACTGTTCAATGAATATCACCTCAGCCAATCCGCAGATTCATTACCACGAGGAAGTGCTGGAAGATTTTGACGTGGTGATTCCACGCATCGGCGCGTCGGTTACTTTCTACGGCACGGCAGTGCTGCGCCAGTTCGAGATGATGGGCGTGTTCCCCGTCAACGAATCGGTGGCCATCACCCGGTCCCGTGACAAGCTGCGTTCGTTGCAGCTGCTGGCGCGAAAGGGTGTCGGTATGCCGGTCACCGGCTTTGCCAACAAACCTGACAACGTGCCGGAGTTGCTGAAAATGGTTGGCGGCGCACCGGTGGTCATCAAGCTGCTCCAGGGCACCCAGGGCATTGGTGTGGTGCTGGCGGAAACCCGGAAGGCGGCGGAGAGTGTCATTGAGGCCTTTATGGGCCTCAAAGCAGACATTCTGGTGCAGGAATTTATCAAGGAGGCCGGCGGCGCCGATATCCGCTGCTTCGTGATTGGCGATAAGGTGATTGCCGCCATGAAACGCCAGGGGGCCGAGGGCGAGTTTCGGTCCAATCTTCACCGGGGCGGCACTGCCTCGCTGATCCGGATTACCCCCGAAGAGCGACGCACCGCGATTACTGCGGCCAAGGCCATGGGCCTGAACGTGGCGGGCGTTGATTTGCTGCGTTCCAGCCGAGGGCCGCTGGTGATGGAAGTCAACTCCTCACCGGGGCTAGAAGGCATTGAAAATGCGACCAGTAAAAACGTGGCCGGTATGATCGTTAACTGGATCGAAAAGAACCAGAAACCCTGGAAAACGCGGACCAAGGGGAGAGGCTAGACCATGGCCCGAGCGCCTTTTGACTTCGCAGGCACCCAGATCAAAGCCGGCACCCGCCAGACCGTTGAAGTGCCGGTGGCCAAACTCTATACCCACACGCCACTGCACATCCCGGTGGAAGTCGTTCATGGTCGCCGGGAGGGCCCGGTATTGATGGTTTGCGGTGCCATCCATGGCGACGAAATCAACGGTGTAGAGATTGTCCGAAGGGTGTTGACCAACTCTGCTCTGCGCCACCTCCGGGGCACCCTGGTGGCGGTACCCATCGTCAATATATTCGGGTTCGTGCAGCGCACCCGCTATCTCCCGGACCGGCGGGATCTGAACCGGTGCTTTCCGGGCAGCGAAACCGGCTCCCTGGGTGGCCGGATCGCATATCTGCTGCGCACGCAGATCATGGAAAAGGTTACTCACATCATTGACCTCCACACCGGCGCGATCCACCGGTTCAATCTGCCGCAGATCCGGGCGGAACTGAAAAATCCGGAAACCACCCGCATGGCGGAGGCCTTCGGCGCCCCCATCATTATCAATGCCGGTCTGCGCGAGGGCAGTCTGCGCGCCTACGCTGATTCCCAGGATATTCCGGTTGTCACTTTCGAGGGAGGCGAGGCGCTGCGGTTTGATGACGTGGTCATTTCCAGTGGCGTGAAGGGCGTGATCCGGGTGATGCGGGAGCTGGAAATGATTCCTGCCAAGAAGGGCCCCAAGGCACCGAGAAACCGCTCGGAAACGGCCGCCAATTCCCAATGGGTGCGAACTGACATAGACGGCATCATGCGCCCGGTCGCAAGGCTGGGGCAAAAGGTGCGCAAGGGCCAGAAGCTGGCCATGGTGGCGGATCCGTTCGGAGAGTCTGAAACTGCGGTGCTCTCACCCTGTTCCGGCATCGTTATCTGCGTGAATAACCTGCCCCTGGTAAACGAAGGGGAGGCTATCTATCACATTGCCAGGTTCGACGAGCTCAGTGAGGCGGAAAAGGCCATGGACTATTTCCGCAGTAGCTACGAGGGAGACTTGGGCGATGATGTAGTGCCTGTTCATCCCTGGGACGACCGGCAGAAATAAGCGGGAGATCAGCCATGATCTGGGATCAGAGCTTTATTGAACTGGCGCCACTGCCGCGGGGGTTCCATCTGGTAACCAATGAGATCGTTGCCCAGGCGCCGGACCTCACTAATTGCGAAGTGGGGCTGTTGCACCTGTTCATTCAGCATACCTCTGCCTCTCTTGCCGTGAATGAGAATGCCGATCCGGACGTGCGCGGCGATCTGGAGCGTCACTTCAACCTCATGGTGCCGGAAAATGCCCCCCATTATGAGCATGTGATGGAAGGGCCGGATGATATGCCGGCCCATATCAAGAGTATCCTCATCGGCCCGTCACTCACCCTGCCGGTGTCCCGGGGGCATCTTGCCCTGGGAACCTGGCAGGGAATCTATCTTTGCGAACACCGGGATCGCGCGGGCGGCCGCAAGATCGTAGCGACGCTTCAGGGACGGTGGTAAGAGTCCCCGTTTGCGTTTACGTCCTTTCGAATCTCCATCCTGTGTCTACACTCAGGTGTAAGGTCTCACCCATTGCCTCCCGGTGATGGGTGGGATCTTACCCATTCTTAAGCCGTTCATTTCAGTATCCAGTTATTAACATTATGTTTTATAAGTTTTTTTAAAAACTGGTTTGGTCCTTGCTGAAATAGAAGCTCTTCGTGGCCGTTGACGGTCGCGTAAAGCACCCGACAACCAAAATGATATGGGAGCATCCTCTATGAAGATCCAAGTCATCCTGGCAGCAGCCGTTGCCTCCGCCGCCATCGCCAGTCCGGCCGTGGCCCAGGACAAATCCGAATGGCCCCAGAGCTTTACCGTCGGTACCGCCAGTCAGGGCGGTACCTACTTCGCCTATGGTTCCGGATGGGCCAACTACATGGCCGAAACTCTGGGTATTTCCGGCGGAGCCGAGATTACCGGCGGTCCGATGCAGAATATGGCGCTGGTACACACCGGCGATCTGAACTTCGGCCTGACCACCATGGGCCCGGCCCGTGAATCACTGGAAGGCAATAGCCCGTTGGCGCCGGGTATGGCCATGGACAATGTCTGTGCCATGTTCC
>Ga0208014_1000018_pt1 | contig 135415 bp, 129 predicted proteins | sample 25_taG_FD_184099 | JGI IMG/M metagenome (GOLD analysis project Ga0208014, IMG submission 184099) | Marine viral communities from Cariaco Basin, Caribbean Sea - 25_WHOI_OMZ (SPAdes) (version 2) | ecosystem: Environmental > Aquatic > Marine > Oceanic | place: Caribbean Sea: Cariaco Basin...
CGCAACGTCTTAGAAGTGTTAAGGCAGCCACTGGAAACGGGGGAAATTCACCTCTCACGCGCCAGCCATGAACGCCGTTATCCAGCGCAGTTTCAACTCGTTGCCGCCATGAACCCCTGCCCCTGTGGCCACTTGGGCGATCCGCGTCAGCGCTGCCAGTGCAGTTCCAGTCAGATTCAGCGCTATCAGGCACGGCTTTCTGGCCCGCTGCTAGACCGCATTGACCTGCAAGTGGAAGTGCCTGCTCTGCCGCCCGAACAGCTCACTGCCCAAACCCAAGGCGAACCTTCCAGCGCCGTGCGCGAGCGGGTGATGGCCGCCCGAGAGCGCCAGATGGCGCGAGGCGCACTCAACAGCCAGCTAAGCGGCAAAGCCTTAGAAGCCGCCTGCGCGCTGAACGATGAAGAGCGCGCCTGGTTGGCAGGCGTGCTGGAAAAGCTCAAGCTCTCTGCCCGCGCTTACCACCGCGTCCTGCGGGTCGCACTTACCCTGGCCGATCTACAAGGCGAACCCAAGCCTACCCAGCCGCACTTTATCGAGGCGATCGGCTACCGGCAGTTGGATAGGCTGTTGAAAGGTGCCTAGCGATGGTGACTGGCCATTACATCGACCAGCCGTTGGCATAGGGCGTCGAGCTTTCCACCCGTCGCCTCATCCTTTAGCGCGCCTGACTCGTTAAATGCGCTGCCCGCCTTCGGCAATGATAGTGGCTGCGGCAGTACGGTCAAACTCAGATTGGCCAACAGCTGCTGTCCAAGAGGCAATGCTCGAATACCGCCCAGCCCACCTGGTGACGCCGCCACCAGCGCAGCCCACTTGCCGGCGAACAGTCCAAGTCCTGGCGTATCGTTGTAAGGCCTGGAGAGCCAATCTAAGGTATTTTTCAGCAGCGGCGTAATAAACCCGTTGTACTCCGGCGAGGCAATCAATAGCGCTTGGTGTTCTGCCAGTATGTCGCGCAGTTTCAGTACATTGTCAGGCATGCCTTGGGCTTCAATGTCCTCATCGAACAGCGGGCAAGGGTAGTCTTTTAAATCGATAAAGGTCGCTTTTCCACCCAAGGCCTCAATACGCTTGGCGGCAAGCTTTGCGAGCTGTTTGTTAAACGAGCCTTCACGGGCACTGCCCGCTAATACGAGAACTTTTGCTACTGATGCCATACCAGTTCCTCTTTAGAAGAGTGTCTTTGAAAGACTCACCATTTAGCATTTGTGTCTTTAGCAAAACCCCGCGTAAACCCTCGCCCAATCGGGCGGGGAGCAGTCACAGCAAGGCGTTTTTGACTGATTAGCGGCGAGGCTCGATATGCAAGCTCATCATCATTAAAACATCTGCACGTTGTCATTTAACTATCACTATTACGGGTGAAAATTAGCAAATTCTGAAGCTGCTCTACTTTCTCTTCCTAAATAGTGAAACCGTGATGACCAAGCCGTTACTAGCAACTGCTCTTCTCGCCTTTGTATTTACCAGTGCCGCGCACGCCCAGCAGGATTTTAGCGCCACATTGTCCGGACATGCTCAGCTACCTGGCAGCAGCTTTGTAGCAGCGCCTTCCGGGGCCGCTGACCACTACAACGTCTCAGGCCGTTTTACTGGCCCAGAGGGCCGGGCTGAGCAGCTATATACCAACATGCAAGCCACCGGCTTAGCGCTCCCCTTCCCCAGCCAACCATTGCAGGGGTTTTCAGGTATTCGCTCGCTAGGCGATGACCGTTTCTTAGTATTAACCGATAACGGCTTTGGTTCCAAAGCCAACTCCTCTGACGTCATTCTGATGTTTAACATTATAAAGACTGACTGGGACACCGGGCGCGTCATCATTGAGGAGACCGTTCAACTATCGGACCCAAACCGCAAGGTGCCCTTCCCAATTATGAATGAAGCCACGCCTGGTCGCTTTTTAACCGGCGCTGATTTCGATATTGAGTCGATACAGCCGGTGGGCGATAGCTACTGGATTGGCGATGAGTTCGGCCCCTGGATTCTCCAGGTCGATAATCAAGGCAAAGTGCTGCAAGTGCTGGCCACTAATCCTAGTGGAACGCTGATGCGCTCTCCTGACAATGCTTTTGCCCTCACCCCGAACCCTGGTGCATCTCTCGCAGATGAGGTGGTGGTATTTCGCTCCGGCGGTTATGAAGGCATGGCGCTTTCCGAAGACCAAACAACGCTCTATCCCTTGCTAGAGAAACCGATCTGGGACAGCAGCGCCAACGCCCCAGAAACGATTGACGGCACCCCCGTGTTAAGAATGTTCGAGCTCGATACTGAAACCAGAGAATGGGGCGACACAACCCGCTACTACCCCTTGGAGTCAGCGGATCATGCGATTGGCGATTTCAACCTCATTGGCGGAACTCGCGGCTTAATCATCGAGCGTGATAGTCGCCAGGGCGACCCGCGAGAAGCGTGGGCAGACAATCCCGCTGAGTTCAAACGTATTTATCTCATCGACCTCGACCGTACAGACGAGCAGGGCGTGCTTGAGAAAATTGCCTATATCGACCTGATGAACATTCAGGATCCAGATGGCATCGCACCCCGTGGCACGGTCAACGGCATCTTTAACTTTCCCTTTGTGACCATTGAGAACGTCGATCGTGTTGATGAGAGCACTATCGTGGTCGCCAATGACAATAACTACCCTTTCTCGATTGGCCGCCAGCAAGGACGCGCTGATGATAATGAGCTGATACTGCTCGATGTGGAAGACTTTCTGAACGCTCAGTAATGAAACTCAGTCGCTAAAGTAGGCCTGAGGCAGGGCGCACGCTAGCGCCCTGCCTCGAGTTGTCCCCTGGGCTTGCAATATTTACGTTATTGCCCACGCTCAACAACGTTGTCTACGAAACCATCCAGAGCCTCAAACAACACTTCTCGAATGGGGTCGGCCTCGTTAACTAAGTGGTGACGTGCTTCTGGATGGCGGTAGATCTCGGCATTAGGAAACTTCTCCTCCAATACCGCTAAGTTCCACTCCCAATCGACGGTAAGGTCTTGCTCACCCTGTAAAATAAGCGTCGGCAGCGGGTTAGGTTCCAGCGCGAGCAAACGCGGCATCCAACGCCGCATGGCAGTTATCCAGGCAACGCTCAACCGTCCCGGTTGAAGCGGATCTTGGTCGCGTAGGAACGCCGTAAACTGCTCATCCGTGGAGTTGGGGCGATACTTGCGTGGTAGCTCCTTTAGAAAAGGGCTGGCAATCAGGTGCAGCCAGCTAGACTGACTCCAGCGCCAGGGGCGCACCAATGGCGCTAGCAGCACAATACCGGCCCAGCCTGCCGTTTCGCGGCGCGTGAGCGCGTCGGTCGCCAGAATGGCTGCCCCCGTGCTCTGCCCAACGCCTAGCCACGGTGTAGGGGCCATACCCTGGGCTTGCAATGTCGCCTGTAAATGCGCAAGGCAGTGCTGATAGTCGTCAAAATCTTCAATGTCGGCGCGTGGTCCGCTGGAAAGACCATGACCAGGAAGATCCCACAACACCACTCGCCACCCTTTAGCCAGCAGGCAGCCGAGCAAATGGCGATAAAGTCCTAAATGGTCAAAATAACCGTGAATCACAAACGCGGTGCCCGTGGGCGCAGGTGGGCTCCATACTTGGCACCACAGAGCAAAGCGTCCTGTATCAATAAATCCCGCGTGCACTTCGCTGGTGTCGTTTAGTAGCGTTTCTAAACCGTAGTGGCGAAAATAGTCATGCACAGCGTCCGTTAGCGCGTCGCCCGGCTTAAGCTGGGAGAGCGATGACTCGCCTGCTGCTTGCCTAAACAAGCCTTCCAGGTGTTGGAAATTATGCATTAACGTCTCTCCGTGAACGCCACCTATCCATTGGCTGAATGATAGCGGAGACCACTACCGCTCTCATCATTTGGTCGATCATTTTGCTGCTTTACGGCATAGACTGTTTACATGCTCGCGCAGTTGTGGAAGTATTTTCCACAAATATACATTTACCCTGACCGTGGCACGATAATATCCCACGGGCACCTTTACAGGAGAACCCCATGAGCGAGCGTATCACGCGTCACCGTTTACAGGTGTCAGCAGACCTGGACCGTTTTATCAATGAGCAGGCTTTACCGGGCACTGGTGTCGACGAAAACACCTTTTGGGCTGGCGTTGACGCCCTGTTCCATGATTTGACACCGAAAAATCGCCAACTGCTTGAAGAGCGCAACACGCTCCAAGAAAAACTGGATGTCTGGCACCGTGAAAATCCGGGGCCGGTTAGCGATATGCCGGCTTACCGCAGCTTCTTGAAAGAAGCGGGTTACCTAGTAGATGCACCCAACAGCGTAAAAACCACTACGGCCAATGTAGATCGCGAAGTGGCTGTTCAAGCAGGCCCGCAATTGGTGGTACCGGTGAGTAATGCCCGCTATGCACTGAACGCCGCTAACGCCCGCTGGGGTAGTTTATACGATGCCTTATACGGCACCGATGCGATTTCTGAAGAAGATGGCGCTGAAAAAGGCACCAGTTTCAACCCCAAGCGTGGCCAAAAAGTTATCGCTTATGCCCGTGGTGTGCTTGATCGTGCTGCCCCACTGGCCACCGGCTCTCACCGCGATGCGGTGAAATACGCTATTCGTGATGGCCACTTGGTCGTTAGCCTGGAAGGCGGTCGTGAAACCGGCCTAAAAGATTCCGGCAAGCTGATCGGCTTTAACGGCGATGCATCCGCGCCTGAAGCCATCCTGCTCACCAACAACGGCCTGCACCTGGAAATCCAGATCGACGACAGCCACCCGATCGGTAAAACCGATCCCGCTAACGTGAAAGACGTGGTGGTGGAAGCGGCACTGACCGCGATTATGGATTGTGAAGACTCCGTTGCTGCTGTCGACTCTGAAGATAAAGTCGGTGTTTACAGCAACTGGCTTGGCCTGATGAAGGGCGACCTGGAAGAGAACATCGACAAAGGCGGCAAAACCTTCAAGCGGACGCTGCACGCCGATCGTACTTGGCAAACCACAGATGGCAGCACCGTTACCCTGCCAGGTCGTTCGCTAATGTTCGTGCGCAACGTAGGCCACCTGATGACCACGCCTGCCGTTCTGGACGAAAATGGCAACGAACTGCCAGAAGGTATTCTGGACGCGGTAGTCACCTCGCTGCTGGCACTGCACGACCTGAAGAAAGACGCCGATCAGCCGCGTAACTCCCGCGCTGGCTCAGTGTATATCGTGAAGCCGAAAATGCACGGACCAAAAGAAGTCGCGTTCGCCAACGAGCTGTTTGGTCGCGTTGAAGACATCCTGGGCATGAGCCGTGACACCCTAAAAATGGGCATCATGGATGAAGAGCGCCGCACGACTGTCAACTTGAAAGCGTGTATTGCTGAAGCGGCTTCTCGCGTGGTGTTTATCAACACCGGCTTCCTTGACCGCACCGGTGATGAAATGCACACCGCCATGGAAGCAGGCCCGATGGTTCGCAAAGGCGATATGAAGAGCGCTGCGTGGATCACCGCCTACGAGAAGAACAACGTGCAGGTAGGCTTAGCCTGCGGTCTGCGTGGTCGTGCTCAAATCGGTAAAGGCATGTGGGCGATGCCGGATCTGATGCATAGCATGCTAGAGCAAAAAATTGGCCACCCGAAAGCGGGTGCTAACACGGCATGGGTGCCTTCTCCAACAGCGGCTACGCTTCATGCGCTTCACTACCACCAAGTCAACGTAGCGGACGTACAGCGCGAACTGGAAGCCCAAGGCGAACCCGACTTTTTAGATGACCTGCTCACCGTGCCAGTAGCCGAAAACGCTAACTGGTCGGATGAAGAGATTCAGCAAGAGCTGGATAACAACTGCCAGGGCATTCTGGGCTATGTGGTGCGCTGGGTTGAACATGGCGTGGGCTGCTCAAAAGTACCGGACATTCATAACGTTGGCCTAATGGAAGACCGCGCTACGCTGCGTATTTCCAGCCAACATATCGCCAACTGGCTGCACCACGGCATTGTCGATGCGCCGCGGGTGGAAGAAACGCTGAAGCGTATGGCTAAAGTGGTTGATCAGCAGAACGCTGGCGACCCCACCTACACGGCCATGAGCGCCGACTTCGAAGGCTCAACCGCCTTTAAAGCAGCCTCTGACTTGGTGTTCAAAGGCCGCGTACAGCCTTCTGGCTACACCGAACCGCTACTTCACGCATGGCGTCAGGTACATAAGGCGAAGTAAACGCGCTTTGCGGTATCATCAGCCTCGAGGCGCATGCCTCGGGGCTTTTTTATAAAGGACAATAATAATGACCGTAATGACTGCCGAGCAGATTGAGCACTTTCTGGATGAGGTGTTTCCCCAACGGATGGGCAGAATTGAAAGCGTTGGCGCGATGAGTGCCACCCTGCGACTAACCATCGATGAGCAACATCTGCGCCCTGGCCCCAGGGTGTCTGGTCCGACCATGATGGGGTTTGCCGATGTGGCGTTATATGTAGCCATTTTGGCGCAAATAGGCCCTCAAGCCATGGCGGTCACCAGCGACTTGAACTGCCATTTCTTACGTGCTGCCTCCGGTGAGCACGATATTGTTGCTCACGCCAAACTCATCAAGCTAGGCCGCCGTTTAGCGGTAGGCGAAGTGCAGATTTTCTCTGCCAGCGATGACACTAAGCCAGTTGCGCATATTACTGCCAGCTACGCGCTGCCAGACAGCCCAACTGGCTAACCACCGCGCTAACGGCTGAGCAGCGCAGTGGCGGCCAACCCCAACCAGCCTGCCATCAGCAGCAGACCACCAATGGGCGTTACAATACCAACGCTTAGCCCTACTAGGGCCATTAGGTAAAGCGAGCCCGAAAAGGCGGTAATACCCAACGCCCATAGCGCTAACACGATGCGCTGACCTGGTTGAGGGCACTGGCTGCGCCAAGCCAGTACCGCTAACATGGCCAACGTATGCCACGCTTGGTAACGCACGCCCGTTTCAACGATGTCGACCATAGCTGCACTGGTACGCGATGCCAACCCGTGAGCCGCATAGGCGCCGAGTATCACCATTAATGCTCCTGAGAGTGCGACTAGGCACCACCAGGGTTTGTCTGCTCGCTGCATGGATTACTCCTGTTTATAAATACTCGTTACAAGTACTTGAGATAAGCTCTTGAGATAAGCTCTTGAGATAAGTACGTAAGATAACTACCTGGAATAAGTACTCTACATACGCACTCAATATTTCACCGAGATGATTGTCGTTGTCACATACCTTGAGCGGTGCGAAACCGCTACAATAGACAATGCTTTGCCTCACCGAATGGGACACTTACCGTTATGCCTACTCCTAATGAGTCGATACAACTGACGCTCAATGGCGAATCGCATACGCTGGCAGCAGGCCTTAGCGCCGCTGATCTGATTGAGCAACTAGGCCTGACCGGGCGCCGTATCGCTGTGGAAATTAACGAACAGATCGTGCCCAAAAGCCAGCTTGCTCAAACGCATTTAGCCAATGGCGACCAAATAGAAGTCGTTCACGCCATCGGCGGCGGCTAGCATAGCCCACCACCATTTTTGCTTTCAAAAGGAACCGCTATGACGCCACTGACTGATACACCGTTTACCGTTGCGGGGCGCGAGTTCAGCTCCCGCCTGCTGGTGGGCACTGGCAAATACAAAGACTTTACCGAGACCGGCGCGGCCATTGCCCAAAGCGGCGCGGAAATTGTCACCTTCGCTGTACGCCGCACCAACTTGGGCCAGGATGCCGATGCGCCTAACCTTCTCGATGTCATTTCCCCCCAACGCTACACCTTGTTGCCCAACACCGCTGGCTGCTACAACGCCAAAGACGCTGTGCGCACCTGCCGCTTGGCGCGTGAGCTGCTAGACGGCCATAACCTGGTCAAGCTGGAAGTACTCGGCGACGATCACACCCTCTACCCCAATGTGGTTGAGACGCTTAAAGCCGCTGAGACACTGTTGGCTGATGGCTTTGACGTCATGGTGTACACCAGTGATGACCCCATTGTGGCACGTGAACTAGAAGCTATGGGCTGCTGCGCCATCATGCCGCTAGGTTCGCTGATTGGCTCAGGGCATGGCATTCAAAACCCGCATAATGTACGCCTGATTGTTGAGCAAAGCAGTGTACCCGTGTTGGTCGATGCAGGCATCGGCACCGCTTCTGACGCCGCCATGGCAATGGAGCTCGGGTGTGACGGTGTGCTGCTCAACACAGCGATCGCCCATGCCCGCGACCCACTGCGTATGGCTAACGCCATGAAGCTGGCCGTAGAAGCTGGCCACGATGCCTTCCTAGCGGGCCGTATGCCACGCCGCCAGAGCGCCGATCCCTCTTCGCCTTTTGCAGGCCGAATTAACGGCTGACACAGAGACACCATGACCGATACGAACGACACCACGCCTGAAAGCAACACTGCTGGCGCTGAGAGCAACACTACAGGCCCTGAAAATGCTGATGCCCCGCTACACCGGCGGGGGATTAAGAGCTACGTGATTCGCGCAGGGCGCATGACCCCAGCACAAAGCCGCGGTTTAGAAGACGTTTGGCCACGCTTAGGACTAACAATTGCCGATGGGCGTCAGGATTTGGATAGCCTGTTTGGCCGCCAAGTACCGCGCGTGGTGGAAATTGGCTTTGGTATGGGCAACTCACTCATCGAGCAGGCCGAGCGCCACCCAGATACCGACTTTATCGGTATTGAAGTGCATGCGCCGGGGGTGGGCAAGCTGCTGGATGAGGTAGATAAACGCGGCCTAACGAATCTGCGCGTTTACCGCGAAGATGCCTTGGCGGTGTTGGAACAGTGTCTGCCTGAAGGCTCATTAACCACGCTACAGCTATTTTTCCCCGACCCATGGCCGAAAAAGAAGCACCACAAACGGCGTATTGTGCAACCTGCGTTTGTTGAGCTAATTCGTACGCGCTTAAAACCTGGTGGCACCTTCCACATGGCGACCGACTGGGAAGCCTATGCCCAGTGGATGGCCGAGGTAATGGACGCCGCACCCGGCTATACGAATACCGCCAGCGCCGACACAGCGCCCTACGTTCCACGCCCAGACTTTCGCCCGCTAACTAAGTTTGAAGCTCGCGGCGAGAAACTTGGCCACGGCGTATGGGATTTGATTTACCGCCGTGACGTTTAAACACAGCGACTAAAGGTAGCTCCGCGTCGTTTACGTTCGCTTATCGTAAACGACGCGATGCAGCGTACCGCTACTATTTTCAAAGGCATCAATATTCGCCAGTGTAGTCTCGGCAATATTGGTTAGCGCCTCGGTAGTGAAGAATGCCTGATGGCCGGTAATCAGCACATTGTGAAAGGTCGTCAGGCGCATGAACTGGTCATCATCAATCACTGCGTGCGACAGATCCTCGAAAAATAGCTGCTCCTCCTCTTCGTAGACATCTAGCCCTAAGTGACCAATTTTGCCGCTTTTCAGACCAGCGATCACCGCTTGGGTATCGACCACTCGGCCGCGGCCAGTGTTGATCAGCATGACACCCTGCTTCATTTGTGCGATGGCCACGGCGTTAATCAGGTGATCAGTATCAGGTGTTAACGGGCAGTGTAGCGAAATAATATCTGCCTGAGCATAAAGCGACGCCAGCGGCACGTACTCCACAAACGGCTCGGCATTCGGGTTTGGAAAAGGATCGCTGGCAACTACTCGGCAGCCAAAGCCATGCATGATATTGGCAAAGATCAAGCCAATCTGCCCAGTGCCAATCACGCCCACGGTTTTGCCATGCAGATCGAACCCCAGCAGTCCGTCCAGGGAAAAGTTGCCCTCGCGCACTCGGTTGTAAGCGCGATAGGTCTTGCGATTCAGGCTTAACACTAAGGCCACCGCGTGCTCTGCTACGGCATGAGGCGAATAAGCGGGCACTCGCACCACGGTAATTCCCAAGCGTTCCGCCGCCGCCAAGTCAACATGGTTAAACCCAGCCGAGCGCAGTGCTACCAGTCGTATGCCGCTAGCGTGTAGCTGCTCTAAAACGTCCGCATACAGATGGTCATTTACAAAAGCGCATACAACTTCAAACCCTTTCGCGAGAGGCGCTGTATCGACGGTCAAGCGCGCATCAAAAAAGCTTAATCCGTGTCGATTCGAGGCATTAGCACGAGTAAGGAAGGTTTCGTCATAAGGCTTAGCGCTAAAAACGGCAACGCGCATGGCATGTCTCCTGGCTCTGGATAGATGATCAGCATAGGCAATTCGCCTATTGTCTGCCCAAACGTCACAAGAGGTATTCACCGAGATCAAAGAAAGATGCCGCTATAAAAAATCCGCTCCAAGGGGAGCGGCAAAAGACCGTGACTAGCAATGAGAGGGAGAAACCATGGCAGGAAACTGGCGCTGATCTTTGCAATAGCGTCGTGGTTGCCAATATTTCAGCAAACACGGCCACTAGAAGAAAAGAAAGCCGCTCCAAGCGGAGCGGCAAAAAACCGTGACTAGCAAGGAAAGAGGAACCATGGCAGGAAACTGGCGCTGATCTTTGCAATAGCGTCGTGGTTGCCAATATTTCAGCAAACACGGCCACTAGAAAAAAGAAAGCCGCTCCAAGCGGAGCGGCAAAAGACCGTGACTAGCAATGAGAGGGAGAAACCATGACAGGAAACTGGCGGTTTCTGTCGTGGTTGCCAACGTCTCATTAAACGCTGACAATCACAATATAATCATTCTCATTTACCACGTCAACCTAAATGCGAATACTTTTTATTTATTTTTAAGAAAGTTTTTACGCTATCCAACCAGCTGCAACCAAACAGGCAACGTCAGCATCGCTAACAGCGTCTGGCCAGTAATAATTGCCGCCATAAGTTCTGCATCACCTCCTAGCTGCCGAGCAAGAATGTAAGCAGATGTGGCGGTAGGCAGCGCTGCAAACAGTAGCGCCACATCACGGCTGATAGGGTCCAGCCCCACCAGCCACGCCAGTAGCAGCACCACCGCAGGCATTAACAGCAGCTTGATGCTATTCGTCGCTATCACGCCACGATCAAGCCGTAGCAGTGCTGCAGGGCGCAGCGCCACACCCACGGCAATGAGTCCTAACGGCAGCGCCGCCCCCCCCAACAACACAACGGTAGCTTCGCTCCAACCGGGCAAGCCAACCCCCGAAAGATTGAGTCCGATACCTGCCAGACAGGCCAAAATCAGCGGATTTTTAGCCAGTGCGAGGGCACTTTGGCCAAGACTTCCACTGCCCAGCGTCCCTGCCGCGACAAAGCTTGCGACACACATTACGTTCACTACCGGTACCATGAGTGCCACCGCCACCGCTGCGGTAGTCGCCCCCATGTTGCCATGCAATGCGGCGGCGCCCGCGACACCCACGTAGGTGTTAAAACGCACGGCGCCCTGGAACACCGACGTGAACGCCGCAGGCGTTAAGCCTAGGTAACCACGACAGCGCCATAGCAACAGACCTAATCCTCCCATCGTGCCGAGCAATACCAACGCTATACGCCCAACCGGTACTTGGCTGACATCCGCAGTGGCCAGGGTGCCTATCAGCATGGCTGGAAATAGCACAAAGTAGATCAGACGCTCCGTTTGCGGCCAAAATGTAGCACTTGGCCAACGGCCATAACCAATGGCAGCGCCCAGTAAAATCAATAAAAACAGTGGCCCAAGTGCGCCTGTAATGCTCTCCATTGTTATTCCTTGTTAACTGCGACATCCCAGCACAGCGACATCCGTGCGATTACTGTTACCATGAAACTAACTTCCATCTTACGGCCTGCGTAGTGACCATTCTGCCATGAAGAACTTTTCTAAACCTGGCTACTTTACGGGTTTTCCAGCACTGAAAGTGCTTATCCTCATCACTGGCATCTCACTGGCCGCCTGCACGTGGTACGTGTTTGCCAATTGGCTACGCGATGATGGTGATATTGCCTGGTTTACACCGGATGCCAACTGCAATCTTCACACCAGTGCCTGCTCGGCTGTTCTGGGCGATAAAGGCCGCCTAACACTCACCGTTGATGCCGATGGCCGTATCGATGCGCTGGATATTCTGCCACTGGACGTAGAGGTCGAGGGTCTCAACCCAAGCCATGTGACGATCGACTTTATTGGACGTGACATGGATATGGGCTTACACCGTTTTGGATTAACCGCCACTGCGCCCGGGCACTTCCATGGCCAAGGACAAGTGGGTATCTGCACCCAAGACGTGATGCCTTGGCGAGCACGGGTTATCCTGGAAACACCGGAAGGTAAGTTGGGCAGTTGGTTCGACTTTGACGTGATTAGGAGTTAGTACGTATGGCCGCTAAACCAAACAATCGTAAAGCACTCTGGCTGGGGCTAGTGCTAATACTTGTCTTGCTGACCATTTCGGCGATCGGCCTTTACCAATTTGCCTTCCAGCCTAACCGTGATGACGTGACGGGGGGACCAATAGAAATGCCGTCTACTCAAGGCGATTTCTCTCTCACCCAGCTAGATAAAGACGACATTGCGATTGTTTCATTTGGCTACACCTACTGCCCAGACGTTTGCCCAATGAATCAGGCCGTAAAACGTCAGGCGCTGGCTCAGCTAAGCGACGCGCAGCGTGAACGCGTGGTACCAATAATGATAACGGTTGACCCTGAACGCGATACGCTGCCACGCATGGAAGAGTATATCCAGTTCTTTGGTGAGACGTTTATTGGCTTGGTGGGTAGCCAAGAGCAGCTTGAAGATGTAGCAGCCCGCTATGGTGTGATTTGGCGGCGAGTAGAGGCACCCGATTCAGCAATGGCCTACACCATTGACCATAGCGCCTCGCTTTTCTTGGTTAACCGCAACGGTGAGATCTTACAGAGAGTACTCTACTCCCCAGCACCACACGGCTTAGTGTCAGCGCTGGAGAATGAGCTAGGTAGCTAGTAGAAATACGTGGCGAAGTATCTGGACTGGAACTAAGGCGTGCTTTGTAGGTGTTCAAGCATCGCCATTAGCGCTCTGGCTTGAGTGCCATCACGCGTGTCGTGCAGCGGGTTGAGCTGCCAAGTACTTTCAGCAAAGCCCCACCAATCCCAGCACCCCTGAGGATTAGCCATACTGCTTTCCGCCTGCGGATATAGCACCACTTGTCCGTGGTCTGCCGCCCAGCGGTTTAAACCGCTGTAGCGTACAAACGTATCGCCAATGGCGTCCACGCTCATTTGACAACCATGCAACGCGATTGTGACAGGGCAGCCCCCCGCCTCACACACCTCAGGAATAAACAGATACCCCACATCAGCCAAGCCCTTAACAGCGAACTCCGACTGATCAAAGGCAATCACCTCACCCTCGCTAGCATTAGCCTCACGTTCAGGGTAAAGCCATGAGAGCATATCGCCAGCCACGTCCTCATCACAAGCAAGTACATGGCTATCACCACCCTGGCGGCAGTCGCCAAGTGTTTGGGGGCTAGCGCTGGCCTGCTTCGGCAATTTTATGGGCCAGCCATGGCCTGTGTGCTCACTGCGCACGAAACGCAGCTGTTCTGAAGGCGCCAGCCAGCGCTGCCACTGTTCTGCTAGCAAACTCCCCAGCTCAGGAGAAACCGTGTCATCTTCAGCACCGTGCCATACATAGGCACGCAGCTGGCTTAATGCATCGCGCTCACCCACCTGCTCAAGCGATTCGTAACGCTCGCGCCGACGGTCCAGCTCATCCAAGGACGGCAACCCACGGCGAGTGCTCATGCACTGGTTAAGCGCCAAACTGAGCTCCCCCTGGGCACAGCTCCAAGGGCCCGCCGCTAATACACCTACGCCGCTAAAGCGCTCAGGCCAGGCAACCGCCAACTGTGCGGCCATGTAACCGCCAGAAGAGACACCTACCACGCTCGCGTGATCGCTCGCGGCGTTTAGGGCAGGTAAATTACCCGGCACGGTATCGGCTTCAGCGTGAACAGCCGCGCTGCCCAGCAGCAACAGCGCGCCCAAAAAACAAGAGGTAGCAGCGGCGGAACGTATCATTTACTCGACGCCTAACAGTTCAACACGGAACGTCAGCACTTCATTTGGGCCAATGGGGCCTTGGCCGCCTTCACCATAAGCCAGCTCAGCAGGGATATATAGCATCCAGCTGTCGCCAACGCTCATCAGTTGAAGCGCTTCCTGCCAGCCTTCAATGACCTGATTTACCTGGAAGCTCACCGGCTGACCACGCTCAAAGGAGCTGTCGAACACAGTGCCGTCCAGCAGCATGCCTTCATAGTTCACTTCAACGGTGTCTTCAGCGCCAGGCGTTGCGCCATCACCAGACTCAAGCACTTCATACTGCAAGCCAGACTCAGTCACTTCAACTTCTTCACGCTCAGCGTTTTCCGCCAGATAAGCTTGGCCTTCCTCTAAATTACGTTGTGCCATTTCAGCGGCTTCTTGCTCCCGCTCAGCCATAGAGCGCTGCTGGAAAGCGACCAGCGCCTCCATCATTTCTTCCTCGCTTAACGCCAACTCTTCGCCATCAAAAACATCGCGCATGCCGTCCGTAAATGCATCAAGGTCGAGATCTTCAATATCGACCTGCATGCTCTCACCTAGGGTGACACCTAAGCTATAAGCAAGGCGCTGCTCGTCGGTTTCAGGAGCTGCGGCCGCGAAAGGAGCAACCAGTAACAAACTCGCCAAAGCAGTGGAAGAAAACAATACTTTCATGTAAAGAACCTTATCCAACGGCGCATTGCGCCAAATGTTTGAGTACCTTAAAGACTAACACCCGTCATCCCAGGCTGCATTACCTGAGAGAACGGGTGTTAGTAAGACCGCTATTAAGTTCAGTAGTTTGGTGTCTTAAACGACCAATGTGGGACAGTGTGCCGCACCCGCCACGCGCTGGGAGACACTCCCCAACAGCAGGTTTTTCTCGCCGTTGGTTCCTTGAGCACCGATCACGATTAAATCGCACTCCCTCTTGCGGGCAAAGCGCACGATAGTTCGCGAGGGGCGGCCACCTTTCACAAACGCCCTTACCCGCGCACTGTCTGCGCCCATCTCTATGGCGTAGGCTTTAGCGTGTACAGCAATTTCCGTGGCGTACTCTTTTAGCGCATCGTCAGGCAAATCCAGTTTATTCGGCCTCACCATAGAAAGCGATGCCTCCAATAAACTATGGTGCTTAAATACGCACAGCAAATAAAGCTCGGCACCGGTGAGCATATGCAGGCCCACCGCTTTCTCCAGTGCGTTAATTGCCCCTTTCGAGCCATCTACGGGAATTAAAATGCGATTAAACATCCGCGTTCTCCTTGTGACTGCTTAGCGGAAGGCAATATCACGCAAGAACAGCGCAATTTGCGGGAACATGATCAGCAGCGCCGCCGCTAAAATCAGCATAAAGATAAAGGGCGGTGTGCCTTTAATGACTTCCCAGTAAGGCCGCTTAAAGATCGCAATCGCGGTAAATATATCGCAGCCAAAGGGTGGGGTCGCCGAACCGATGGCTACCTGCAGCGTAATCAAAATACCGACCAGAACAGGGTCCAGACCGGTCGCCGCAATCGCCGGAGCGAAAATGGGCGTCAGCACCAGAATGACCACAATCGGGTCAACAAACATGCAAGCGACAAAGAAAGAGATACAGATTGCAATCAGTACGCCTGTCGGCCCAGCTTCATTGACACCTACCGCTTCCAAAATCATTTGTGGAATCTGCGCGAACGAAATTATCCAAGAGAATCCATTACCAACAGCGACCAATATAAACACCACTGCGGTAATTAAGCCGGTGGATTTAGCAATCGCATAAATATCGTTCATTTTGAGCGAACGGAATACCACAAACTCAAGCAATACGGCATAGAGCACACAGGCTGCAGCGGCTTCTGTCGGGCTAAAAATACCTCCGTAGATACCGCCAACGATAATGACCGGAAAGCCTAGCGGCCACAGTGCTTTTTGCACCGCTACAGCACGCTCTTTCCAGCTAGCGCGGGGTTCAGTAGGCACGCCTTTTACCACAGCGTAAACGATGCAATAAACTGAGAACATAAACAGGATCAAAAGCCCTGGCCCAATACCCGCAATAAACAGCTCGCCAATGGATGTTCCTGAAATAACCCCGTAGATAATCATGCCAATACTTGGGGGGATCAAAAAGGCAATATCACTCGCGTTGATAATCAGTGCCAGTGTAAATGGGTCAGAGTAGCCCGCTTTTAGCATCTTGGGCCGCAGCGGAGAGCCCACCGCGACTACGGTTGCCTGAGTAGAGCCAGAAACCGCGCCAAACAGCGTACAGGAGGCCGCCGTACTGACCGCAAGGCCGCCTTTGATATGACCGATAAAAGACATCACCATATCAATTAAGCGATTGGCCGACTGACCACGCGTCATAATATCTGCCGCTAATATAAACATCGGCACCGCAATCAACGAAGCAGGCCGGATACCCGCCATCATCTGTTGAATCAGCGTATCCATTTGGCCGAAGCCGTTAAACATCATATAAAAGCCGATCACCGCTGCCGTGATCAGCGGGATCATCATAGGAAAGCCCAGCAGCAGCAGGGCAATCATGGTGACTACCATTATCGTCGTCATAGCGTTCCCCTAGAGTGCAAGCCCTGCTTTACACTTCTGTTTCGGTGTCTTTGTAACCATCAACTACCCCTGTCGAGAGATATACATCCCGAGAGGTAAGGTTTTTAATTGCCGTTAACAGGTACTGAATACCCGTAATGAGGAAACCTATAGGTACCCAGATATAAATGATCCAAATAGGTAACCCGAGTGACGGCAACACGCGCCCCTTGCTTTGAAGGTCGAGGATATACACCACGGAGTAGTACAGTAGGAAAAACATAACGAGGGAGGTAAAGAACGCAATACCGATCATCAGTACCTTACGTCCCCCGACGGGCAAAGCATCGTAGATGGCTGACATACGAATATGGCGCCCATGTCGAGCAGCGTAGCCGATACCCGCAAAGGTAATCATAATGATCAAAATACGATTCAGTTCCCCTGAAAACATAATGCTATTGCCGAATACAAAGCGGGCAATAACATTAGTGACCGTATTCAGCGCCATTAGCAAAACCCCCATCGCCAGTATGACTGACTCGATTTTGCTAATTGCAGTGTCGATCACGCCCAGTATGCCAGGCAAACCAGAGCTGTAATTCTTTTCGGATTCTTCTTCGGTCATGGCCGATCTCCTCTTATGCAGCGTGGCAGCTAACGATTAAAACCTAGTGCTTACTCTTTCACTGACCACCGAACAGAGCGTGTCCAGCCTTACTCATTTTGTAGCGTAACGGTTAATAACTCTTTCCGCTTCAACGCTGGATGTACGTAAATTTTTCTGTCTTTTACGCAAGGAAACGCGTTTTTTTTGTTAAGTGGCTGTCAGCACCGGGCAACGTATAAAAAAAAAGGGGCAGCGCTGGCTACCCCCTAGGTGATTTACCGTTAGGTACGGAACGGTGAATTACTCGTTAGTTACCGCTTCGAGATCAGCTTTAAACTGCTCCAAAAGCTCAGCACCCTTATCACCTGTCATCTCTAAGAAGGCTTCTTCAACTTGTGGAGCACGGTCACGGAAAGCCTGGATTTGCTCTTCATCCAAACGCGTCACGGTGACTTCATCCGAAGCTTCTTGGATTTTAGCTAATGCCTCGTCGGCTAGCCCTTTAATGTGCTCGATTGTGTGGTCATAGGCAGCATCAGACGCTTCCTGCACTAGCTCCTTATCTTCGTCAGACAAGCCATCATAAAAGTCTTGGTTGGCCATCATGGCAGTAGTAAACCAGCCGTGGCCTGTGAAGGTAAGGTGAGGCGACACTTCATATAAACCGCCGGACTCGATCCAGAAAATTGGGTTTTCTTGTCCGTCGATAATGCCGGTTTGCAGACCACCATATACCTCGCCCCACGGCAGCGGTGTCGGCGTTGCGCCAAAGGCGTCATAAGTTTCTGAAAGCAATGGGTTCGTCATGGTACGAATTTTCTTGTTACTCATATCTTCCGGCGAGCTGATCGGCTCGTCGGTGGTCACGACCATTTCACCTTCAGGGTACATCTTCAGCAGCTCAAGGCCTTGCTCGGCGTAGAGCTCAGGGAACATCTCGTTGATGGCCTTACTCTCATCAAAGAAAGTCAGGACCGTTTCTTCACCTGTTGGCAGCAGGTAAGGAATAAAGAAGATTTGTGCTTCTGGAATTAGAGAACCGGTGAAACCAGGCGACTGGTTTACGAACTGAAGAATACCATTTTGGGTCTGCTCCATAATGTCGTCAGATTCACCTAACTCACCAAAACGATAAACCTGAACACTGTGATCTGAATTCTCTTCAATATAGTCTTTGAATGCGTGAGCAAACACATCCTGGACATCGCCTTCGTACTCTTCGTGTGCGTAACGCCAGTTATCTGCTTGGGCGGCTGTGCTGAGACCAAATAGCAGTGCACCAATGCTCGCCGTCGTCATTAACTTTGTCGTTACTGAACGAGTCGAAATTAACTTGCTTGCTTTCATGCAGAGTTCCCCTAGCAGTGGTAAACGCGCTATGCGAGTGCGCCAATATTTAATTTTTGTATAATGCGTGCCGCTCTTAAACGCTCTGTTAGTTGTCAGTGACTTTAGAATAACTCTTCATAAAATCATCATTCATAAAGCATATCTTTTTGAATACATTTAGAAACAGTTACACAAGCAATAACAACCTTAAAACACGCGTTATTCAAAAATAGCTTAATTTCAGGCTAGCGCGGTCGCTCGTAGTGGTCAAGCCGTGTCGCTAGTATAGTAATCGCCTCTTTAACGCTCTCGCGCTCGGGTTGCACAACTGCTTGACCAAACGCAAACCCATCAGAAAACAGCTTACTTTGCAGCCATTGTGCAACATCTTGCTTACTTATGGCGCAGTTTGTTAACCGCTGATTAAGCTCTGACGTCTGCAATATCCAGTGCTGCCAGCGTTGAAGATTCTCACGCTCAGCCTGAATCTCGGCCTGCTGCAGCGTCTTTCGCAACTGGGCAATGCCCTCACTTTCTGCGGCTTGTGGCTTAAGATCACGACGCAACTGCCGCAAAACAGCCGTGACCGATTGCTGCCAACGCTCCCGCGCTTTGCGCTCCATTGACAACGCACTAGGCGTTGTCTGAAGACCATAGTGGTAGAGCCAGCTATGCACGAGAAGCTCACACACATCGACCCCAGCACTATCCTGCAGAACAAGACATGCTTTCTCGACTCCGGGCTGGGCATAAAATGTCAGCGCAAAATCCCATAGTGGAGCCTGTTGTAAGCGCTGGAATCGGTTAGAATCGAACATTGATTTACCCACCTTTTCGGGAGAATGCATGATCGCACTGCGCCAAGTCGCCCTGCAACGGGGTACACAAACGCTACTTGATAACGCTGACCTTACGCTCCACAGTGGGGTAAAGGCAGGTATTATTGGGGCAAACGGCGCCGGTAAGTCGAGCTTATTCAAACTTCTGCTAGGCGAGCTCGGCCCCGACCAGGGCGACGTTGAGATGAGCGGCGGTCAGCGGATAGCCCACATGGCCCAGGAAGTTGAAGCGCTGGATCGTCCCATTGTGGAGTACGTGCTGGATGGCGATTATGCGCTGCGACAAGCGGAGGCTGACCTACTCGCCGCGCGCGAAGCAGACGATGCGCATCGGGAAGCCGAGCTACATGGGCTTATCGAAACCTTGGATGGCTACACGGCAGAATCGCGAGCATCGCAACTGTTAGTGGGGCTCGGTTTTGTGCAAACGGATCTTAAGCGGCCTTTGTCAGACTTCTCCGGTGGCTGGCGAATGCGGGTAAACCTAGCCCGCACGCTGTTTATGCCCTCCGACTTATTACTGCTTGATGAGCCGACCAACCACCTGGATCTCGATGCTCTACTTTGGCTAGAACAGTGGCTAGCCCGCTACCCAGGCACGTTACTGCTGATTTCTCATGACCGCGACTTTCTCGATGCCGTGTGTGACCATATTGTGCATATGCATCACCAAACGCTTGAGCTTTACCGCGGCAACTACTCTCGCTTTGAGCGCACACGGGCTGAAAAACTTGCTCTACAGCAAGCAGAAGCAGCCAAGCAGCAGGCTCGCCGCGAAGAAATCGAGCGCTTTATAGCACGCTTTCGCGCCCAGGCAACAAAAGCAAAGCAGGCACAAAGTCGTGTGAAAATGCTGGAACGTATGGGGGATATCGCCGTTGCTCATACTGATTCGCCTTTTCACTTCACGCTGCCCGCTGCTGACAAGACCTCACATCCGCTGCTCGTACTTGACCAAGCGACCCTTGGCTATCGCAACGAAGCTGGCGATGTGGCGCAATTAGAGAAGGTTAATATTACGTTATTACCCGGTAGTCGTATCGGCCTGTTAGGGCCCAACGGCGCGGGTAAATCGACATTGATCAAATCACTGACCGGTGAATTAGCGTTGCTAGAGGGCAAGCGCGTGCCTGGAGAGCATTTAGTCATTGGCTATTTTGCCCAGCACCAGCTAGAAAGCTTGGACGTGACGGCGACGCCGTTTGTGCATGTGCAACGGCTCTCTCCCACGGCGAGTGACCAGGAAATTCGCAATTTCCTGGGTGGTTTTGGCTTTAAGGGCGATGACGCCTTTGGCGAAGTTGCTACTTACTCTGGCGGTGAAAAGGCGCGCTTAGCGCTCGCGCTGGTCGCCTGGCAGAAGCCTAACCTGCTGCTGCTCGATGAGCCAACCAACCACTTAGACTTGGAAATGCGCGAGGCGCTCACCGAGGCACTGGCAAGCTTTGAGGGCACCGTCATTCTGGTGTCGCACGACCGTCACCTATTACGCGCCACGGTTGATGAATTCTGGCGGGTAGCCGACCATCGTGTTGAACCCTTTGATGGCGATCTCGATGATTACCGGGCATGGTTAAAGGCGCGTTTGGAAGAGGGCCGCCGCGATGCGCGTAGCGAAAAAAGTGAACGCCAAAGCCAGCAGCCTAGCGGTGATCGAAAAGCCGCTCGCAAAGCAGCGGCGGAGCTGCGCGAGAAGCTGCGGCCGCTGAAAAAAGCGCGCGATCAAGCTGAGAAAGCCATGGAGAAAACTCAGCAAGCACTTGAAGAAGTAGAAGCTATTCTGGCTGACCCGACGCTTTATACCGACAGCGCTCGTAAAGCGGAGCTGACCGAAGCACTTGCCCAACAGGCGAAAACCAAAAGCCGCTTGGACACCGCTGAGCAGCAGTGGCTCGCCGCCGAGGAAGCGTTGGAAGCAATGGAAGCAGAGTTATTAGCCAGCGAAGACGCCTAACCCTAGGCTAACCAATGCTGGCTGCTTTGAATCCAGTCGAATTTAGTCGCTTAGCTCTCAAGCATGAACGTTACCGGCCCATCGTTAACTAACGCCACTTGCATATCAGCGCCAAATTGACCGGTTGCAACGTTGGGCCAGGCAGCACCAGCCTTAGCGACCAAATAGTCAAACAGGCGCTCACCTTCAGCAGGCGGAGCAGCGCTAGAAAAGCTGGGGCGCAAACCTTTGCGAGTATCAGCGGCCAACGTAAACTGTGATACCAGCAGTAAGCCTCCGTTAGCCTGTTGAAGGTTATGATTCATTTTTCCTTCTTGGTCACTGAAAACGCGGTAGTGCAGCAGCTTATGCAGTAGTTTTTCAGCATCAGCCTCAGTGTCGCCCTTTTCAACGCCCACTAAAGCCAAGAGACCATGGTCAATGGCCCCTACCATCTTACCTTCGACCGCCACGCTGGCGTTTTTTACCCGCTGAATCAGTGCTTTCACTCTTGCCCCTTGCGATATCATCTTAACAAGAGGCAGTGTAATCGCTGGCATAGGCTTGAGACAAAGCCCTGTTTGGATTATCTCTAGCCCAGTAGCGCCTCGCGAAAACCACCTCAACAAAGGTTCCATACAACAACTACCAGGAGCGGCACAGCATAAGGTCGCAGTGAGGTTCACCTAACAACATTTCAGTCACCTGGCTGGTGTGTTGAGGCTGGCCACGGCTACCAATAATCACCAAGTCGGGAGTGTGTCGCTTCATATAATCTCGAAGTACATCACAGGGTTGCCCTGGTTCGAGCACTAGCTCGATATCGGGGACACCGTCAAGATCGCGCATCAAGCTCTCAATCTCGTTATCCAGCGTTCTACGTAAACGCTCTACTTCGTGATCTCGCCACTGGGCAAAATTAGCCTGGGAGCCCAACTCACGCTCACCAGGTAAACTCCAGGCATGCAGTAGCGTCAACGTCGCTTCTGGAAAGCGAATGAGTGCCTCTCTGAGTGTTTGCCGAGCCGTCAGCGAAAAATCTATCGGCACCAGGATATGCTGCCAAGGCTGCGTCGGTAGATAAGAGGCGACTACCACCGGGCAAGGCGCACTTCTCATCACGCGCATCACAGTGGTTCCCAAAAGAAGATCTTTCTGACCGCGCTTACGGTGCATGCCCATAACAATTAACGAGGCATTACGTTCGTGGGCTTCTCGCACAATTTCAACATGCGGCTCCCCCACAACGGTTTGAATAAGCAGCGAAGGCGCTTCCAACGCGTAATCTTCGCGCAGGTCGGTCAATGTGGCACTGATATCTTCGTTAACCGCGCTTTCAACGTCGTGAAGAACACGGTGAGGCAAGTGAGGGTCAAGGACGTGAAGAATGTCGAGCTGCGCCCCTTGGGCATAGGCCAGCCGAAGAGCGCGAGCAAACGCAGCGCGGTTATCCTGAGAAAGGTCCGTGGCAAACAGCAGCGTGCGAGACATGACACAACTCCCTGGCCGATCAAGTCGGCACCGTCAGTAGACACGTGAGACAGCCAAACAGGCAATGTTCAGCATGGTGTCCGTTTGCGCATACTGCAAGGAGTGTCTTACTTTTTCCGCTGCCGCTCGGCACATTGATGGCGCTAGGTCATTGATATCACCACCACGCATGAAAGTGGTGCACCGGCCCACGCCCATGACCAACATTTAGCCGAGTGCTCGCTTCTAATGCAGCATGCAGCCACACCTTGGCTTCACCAATCGCTTGCTTAGGCGCGTTTGGCGCTGTATCGGCAGGCAGTTTTGCTAGACACGCAGTGATCGCAGACGAGAGAGCACAGCCCGTGCCGTGCAGGTTTTCAGTGTCAATACGCGAGGCAGGAAGCCAGGTGTGGCCGTCAGGAGTTGCCAGTAAGTCAGGGCAGGTATCTCCGCGCAAGTGCCCTCCTTTCAGCACCACATAAGGCGCGCCCAACTCAACCAGCGCTGGCAGCATCGCCTCCATGTCATCCAGCGAATTCGGCGATTCGGCATCTAAGAGCACAGCCGCTTCGGGCAGGTTGGGGGTAATCACGTCAGCCAAAGGTACCAATATATCGCGCACGGCTCGAATACCAGCATCATCGACCAGAATATCACCGCTTTTAGCTACCATCACCGGATCCAGCACGATCCAGCGAGGACGATTTTGCCGTAAGACATCAGCGATCACCTCGGCAACCTCGCGGCTGGCGACCATGCCAATTTTAACGGCATCTAATGCCACATCATTTATTAGGTTTTCTAACTGCTCGCGAATAGCGTGAGGCGAAACTGGATACACGGAAGCCACACCACAGGTATTTTGAGCGATAACAGCAGTGATGACATTAGTGCCGTAGACACCCAGCGCCGAAAAAGTTTTCAGATCCCCCTGCAAGCCAGCACCACCAGAAGGGTCGGATCCAGCGATGGTCAGTACATTGCGGAGGCGGGAATCGTTGGACATGGTGCTCCTTAATTAACGGTTCAGTCGTGTTCTAAAATACTCAAATACAACGCAAAACAGGGCTTCTTAACCAAAACAATGGCCGCCTAAAAGGCAGCCATTGCGTGTTCAACGAGAGCAGAATGCTAATAGTATAGCTACATCGCTAGTGAGCCGTTACTGCGTTGTGTCACCCTCTGGATTGCGGGCGTTGTAGTATGCCTGCTCAGAAATCGCATGGTAATTTCCGACCTTATCTTGGAAGGTACGGTACGACTCATAAATCCGTGTACCCAACTCGCTTGATTCAGCCAATTCAGCAATAACGTCTTCTGAATGCTCACGAGCCTGAGCCAACACGTCGTCAGGAATACGGCGCAGCTCAACCTCATGCTCGTTGACCAACGTCTCCAGCGCATCGTTATTACGTGCAGTGTACTCATCAAGCACGTTTGCATTAATATCGCGCACGGCGGTCGTCAAAATAGCCCTTAAATCAGCGGGTAATTCGGCTAAGGCTTCTTCGTTGACGATGGTTTCAAACATCACCGTCGGCTCGTGCCAGCCAGGATAGTAGTAATAATCGGCAGCCTGATGCAGGCCGAAAGCTAAATCATTATAGGGGCCAATCCACTCAGTCGCGTCAATGGCACCCGACTGAAGTGATGTGAAGATTTCGCCGCCTGGCATATTCACAATGGCAACGCCCATACGGCTCATCACTTCACCACCTAGCCCTGGCATACGCATCTTCAGGCCATCAAGGTCCTCAATCGAATTGATTTCCTTGTTATACCAGCCCCCCATTTGAACGCCAGAAGCCCCCGCCACCATGACATCCACACCAAAAGGCTCATACACTTCGTTCCACAACTCCATGCCACCGCCAAAGTGCAGCCAGGCATTCATCTCCTGTGCGTTCATGCCAAACGGCACGGCGGCGAAGAACTGGGCTTCAGGGGCTTTGCCCTTCCAGTAATAGGAAGCAGAGTGGCCAAGTTCAGCCGTGCCGTCAGACACCGCATCAAAGACCTCAAACCCAGGCACCAACTGGCCAGCACCGAATACTTCAATGGTCAGGCGACCATCGGACATCTCTTCCACCAGTTGCGCAAGGCGCTCTGGCCCCTGCCCCACACCAGGGAAGTTTTTCGGCCAGGAAGTGACCATTTTCCAACGAAAATTTTCTTGTGCCTGAGCTTGGTTATCAAAGCTTGAGACCACCAGCAAACTAGTGGATAGAGCGGTTGTCAGCGCAATGGCGACAGGTAAAGCGTTGGCTTTCATATATTAACCCTCTTGCTTCCATTATTACTGTTATAGGTAGGAGGAGGCCGCCTAGCCAATTGGCTAGGCGGTTTGTTACAAGCCGTTAGTTTATGCAGCTTGGCTGCTTTTGATTAAGGTTGCCACTTAGTTGCGTTGACAGTCACGATAGTTTTCAACTCGCCACTTATCAAAATGGCTTAGCCTAAAACTGGGCCTTGCAAAACCAAGTCTTGCAAAACCATGTCTTTCAAACCGTGCCTTTTAAAACTGAGTAGGTAGCCATGTGGCCAACTGCGGGAAAAACGTTAGCATCAGCAACATACCAAGCTGCATCAGGATAAACGGGATAACCCCACGATAAATTGCCGAGGTCGGCACCGAGGGGGGTGCTACACCGCGCAAATAAAACAGTGCAAAGCCAAACGGCGGGGTTAAGAATGACGTTTGCAGGTTAATCGCGATCATGATGCCCAGCCAAATCGGGTCAAGCCCCATGGCCAGCAGAATCGGCCCGACGATGGGCACCACTACAAACGTGATTTCGATAAAGTCGAGAATAAAGCCCAGTAGGAAGATGACCAGCATGACGATAATGGTCGCCCCTACCACTCCACCGGGCATACCTTCGAACAGCTCGGTGACCATGTGCTCGCCGCCGTAGGCCCGGAAGACCAACGAAAACAGCGCCGCACCAATCAAAATCATAAACACCATGGTGGTCACATGGGTGGTTGAACGCAGTACGTCTTTCAACGTAGCCCAATCCAGTTGACGATAAGCAAGGGCCAACACCAGGGCACCAAAGGCACCGACAGCCGACGCTTCAGTAGGCGTTGCAAAGCCGCTTAAGATCGAGCCAAGCACCGCGACAATGAGTACAACGGGCGGCACTAAGCCTTTCAACAACAACATACCCAGTCCGGAAGTATGCCCAAGCTCCGCCATTAGTTCTTCACGGTCAGCGGCGGGCGCCTTCTCCGGACGCAACAGCGCCACCAGAGCCACGTAAATCATATACATAACGACCAAAATCAGCCCGGGCACCAGCGCGCCCATAAACAGATCGCCCACAGAGACCGTTTTAGGGCTGAAAACTCCCATCGAGAGCTGCGCCTGCTGGTAAGCGGACGATAGCACATCGCCAAGCAGTACCAATGCAATGGAGGGTGGAATGATCTGGCCAAGCGTGCCGGTCGCACAAATGGTGCCGGTCGCCAGCGAAGTGCTGTAGCCACGCTTAAGCATGGTAGGTAGTGACATGAGTCCCATGGTCACCACGGTGGCTCCAACAATGCCGGTAGAGGCTGCCATCAACATACCGACCAATGTCACCGAAATACCTAAACCACCACGCATGGCACCAAACAGCAGCGCCATCGCATCGAGCAGTGTTTCAGCGACTTTGGACTTCTCCAGTAAAACGCCCATTAAGACAAATAGTGGCACTGCCAATAACGTTTGATTGGTCATAATGCCGTAAAGCCGATTAGGCAGCGCGGCAAGATAGCCACTGTCGAAGTTGGCATCTACGCCGACGCTCTCAAGGCCTAAGCCCATTCCCGCAAACAGCAGTGCAGTACCTGCTAATGAAAGCGCCACAGGAAAGCCAAACATCAGCACGATGCAGATGGTGGCAAATAAAACAAGCGGCATAAATTCCAGCATCAAACGCGCTCCTCAAGGTGGTTGTTATCACCAACAGACGGGGGTATCCGGCCAGTCAATACATAGCCATTGCGCACTACTTCAATGACCCCTTGCAGTATCATTAGTATGGCAAAGAGCGGTATTAACGTTTTCAGTGCAAAGACGGCGGGAATGCCACCATAATCGGAGGAGGTTTCCATAATCCGCCAGGAGTTAGCAACGTAGCCCCAGCTGGAAGCAATGACAAAAACCATCACGGGTATCAACAGCGTGATAATCCCCACGATGTTAACTATCGCTTGGCGGCGAGGTGTCATGCCACGATAGAAGATATCGACACGCACATGGCCGTCATGGCGAAAGGTATAGGCCGCAGCGAGCATAAAGACACTGGCGTGCATGTACATCACCAGCTCTTGCATAAAAATACTGTTAACGCTGAAAATATAACGAAGCAGTACAATCGCGAACTGAATCAACATCATAATGATGATCAGCCACGCAAGGCTACGCCCGAACCACTCCGAAGCGCGGTCCAGCGCAGCGATAAACGCAGGTAGTTGTGTTGTGTCCGACATTGTGGTGTCTCGCGTAAAACGGCTAAGGGGAGTCAGCGTTCCAGACAATAGCGCATATACGCAAACAATGCAGCGCCCATAAACCGCCTAGCAAGCTTATTATTAAACGCTTTGGCGAATTGCCGCTAGGCAGGCGGGAGGTAATGGTAAATCGACAGCAATCGGCAAATGGTCAGAAAACAGATGGTCCAGCACATGGACATCTGCAGCTTCAAGTGTCTGGGAAAGCAGAATGTGATCCAGAGCGCGCCGGGGCTGCCAAGATGGATAGCTAAGCAGCGGCTTAACCGGGTGAAGCGGCAACGAGGTACTAAAACGCTCATGGGCATGAAGCTGGTCAGGCGTGCAATTTAGATCACCCATGACCACTACATGGCGCAGCGGCTCAATAATATTGCTTAAATAATTCAGCTGACGCACACGCCCGCGCTGACTCAGCGCCAAGTGGGCGACAAAGATATGCAGTGCATCTGGGCCTTCGCCATAGCGTGCGTGAATAGCGCCACGCCCTGGTAACATCCCTGGCAGCCGATGCTCTTCGATGTGGCTCGGCACAATACGTGACAATAGCCCATTACTGTGTTGAGCAAACTGCCCTAAATTACGGTTAAGCTGCTGAAAATAGTGAGGAAAGCGTGCTTGAGAGGCAAGATATTCAACTTGGTTTACACGGCCGGAGCGAAAACTACCGCCATCAACCTCTTGCAGACCCACCACATCAAATGGCTCTAGCACATTACCCATTTGCGCCAAGCGTTTCAGACGTTGGGGGTGAGGCAAAACGTGTTGCCAACTACGTGTGAGGTAGTGGTGATAAGCCGACGTTTGAATACCTACCTGCAAATTAAATGTCAGTAAGCGGATATGGCCACGTTCGGCTAAAGATAACGCAGACGAGCCTGCTTGCCCACCTGCGTGACCATGCTCTAACACCGTTATTGTGCACGCTCGTTACGCACGCGCTCGACAAGCGCATCCGCAATTTGCGGCATATTTTCCAAGCTACCCGCCGAGCTTGGTGACACAACGTAGCGGCCATCAACAATAAGCGCCGGCACGCCCATTAAGCGCATTTCACGCATGCGGCTGTTGGCTTTATTGACTTCGCTACGAACACCGAACGCTTTCAACGCCTGCTTAGCTTCTTCTTCACTTACACCATAATTGGAGAAAAACTCGGCGATTTCATCCTCATCTGTCAATGAGCGACCATCTTCATGAATGGCCTCAAAGAAATCAGCGTGCAGTTCATCTTCGATACCCAGAGATTCTGCTGCATAAAACGCCGTCGCGTGGGTGTTCCAATCACCGCCCATGGTAGCTGGCATATGAACAACGCTAACGTCGTCCTCAAGCGTTTCATACCACTCATTTACGGGTGTTTGTAGCCGGTAGCAATGCGGGCAGCCAAACCAAAACACCTCGGTCACTTCAATCTGCCCCTCTTCGACCTGTGTCTCCACTGGCGACTCAAGCAGCGTGTAGTGTTGACCCTCTACCAACTCCTGAGCACTTACTGCCGCAGATAGACCTAGGCCAACCATCGCGACCATTAACGTTTTCAACATAGCGAAAATTCTCCAAGAATGAGCGAGGCTATGACCGCAGGGCGTGCATAGAGGTTCCCCATCTCTTTAATTAGCAGTGAGATAGGGTTCCTTAGCAGCGTCTAGTTTAAGCCTAAGAGGTAATTCGCCACGGCTTCCATGTCGTTATCACTCATTTTAGAAGCAATATCGCCCATGATGTTGTTCGGACTGTTAGCACGCTCGCCGGAAGCAAAGTCTTGCAATGTAGACACCATATACTCCGTGTGCTGGCCTGAAAGCGCTGGATATACCGCGCTGCCAATACCAACCCCAGTGGGTGTATGACAAGCACTGCAAGCAGGAATACCTTTGGACATATCCCCTACCCGGTACAGCTCTTCACCGCGCGCTAAAAACTCTGAGTCTTCATCGTTAGTTTGGCCAAGATTTGCGTTTTGGCCTGCAAAATGCGCCGCAACATCCCAAGCGTCTTGATCAGAGAATGCATCAACTTGTCCAGCCATGGTGGGAACCAAGCGGTTGCCGTCGCGAATATCCATGATTTGCTTGGCCAGATAGGACATCTGCTGCCCTGCCAGATTAGGGAAGGTACCCACTGCGCTGATACCTTGCTGACCATGACAGGCCGCACAGGTTTGAGCCAGTTCACGACCTGCCGCCGCATCCGCGTCAGCTTGGTGGTCGGTTTGAGCGTGTACGGTGCCAACGGCACCCATGGTAATTGCCAGGCTTGCCAGTAACTTTCTCATTGCTATTCCACTATGCCGTTTGATTATTGACTGGTACGCATCCCGGGCGCTGCCCAGGCTCAGCACTTTACCAGGGTCAGCTCCGCCAAAACGAACAACATGCCGTGTTGGTCGCTGCTGGCTAGAGCGCAATGGTACACTAGCGCCCCAGGTCGCAGTTATAAATCGCTTGCATTATAACGAATCACCCTAGCGGCGGGAATGCAAGTCCAGGTCTGCTTTTAGGGTAATTCGTCGCGGTACCGTCATTTACTCACGTTAACGTGGTGAAACGGGCCGTCTTATACGTCTGTTTTTCAGGATTAACACCATGTCTACTGCTAATGATCACCCTGTCGTTCGACTGAACTACCCCACAGCGCATTTTATGATTAGCGCACCAACGCTGGCTCTGTGCCCAGACGATACCGGCGCAGAAGTCGCATTTGCCGGGCGCTCAAATGCGGGTAAATCAAGCGCAATTAACGCACTGACTCAACAAAAGGCGTTAGCCCGCACCTCGCGCACGCCAGGCCGCACTCAGTTGATCAATTTTTTCAGCCTCATGAACGACGAATCGCGTCGCTTAGTCGACTTGCCCGGCTACGGCTACGCCAAAGTGCCTGAAGCGGTAAAACTAGAGTGGCAACAGCACCTGTCTGACTATCTACGTGGCCGCTTCAGCCTACGTGGCCTTGTACTGCTAATGGACGTGCGCCACCCGTTAACCGAGTTCGACCAAATGATGCTCGACTATGCAGACAAGCGCGAAATGCCGGTGCATATTCTGCTTACCAAGTCCGATAAATTAAAAAAAGGCCCTGCTAGTGCCGCGCTGCAAAAAGTCCGTTCTCGTCTTAAAGAGTGGGAAGACTTAGTCTCCGTTCAGCTTTTCTCATCGCTCAAGCGCGACGGTGTAGATACGCTTTCTCAAAAACTCGACCAGTGGCTACATACCCCCGAGTAAACCAAGCTTTGCCGAACAAGCCAAGCTTTCTCCATAAACGGAATCTTGCCAAACAAACCTAGTCTTCTTAAACACGCCGCTTTTTCACGAGCGTCGCTCCAACCACTCGATCAGCTCGGGCAATTCTTTCACGTGGGCAATGCGGTGGGTGCGTGCTGGCAAGGTCTGATCGCCTTGCGCGGCGATCCACACAGCATGCATGCCCAACTGCTGTGCAGGTAGTATGTCCTCTTGCCAGGAATCACCTACATGCATGGCGCGGTGCGGCACAACATTCAGACGCTCCAGAGCGGTGAGAAATGGCTTGGGGTCTGGTTTTGGGGCCAGTAATTCACCCGCTGCAATCGCGACGGGAAAGTACGCCGCTAACGGCTGACGTTTAAGGTGAATATTGCCATTAGTAATAGCAGCTAGCTGGTAACGTTCGCTCAACGCAGATAAGAGTCCCACGGCTTCGGGGTGCGGCGTTACCTGTACCCGCAAGCGATGAAACTCATTCATGGCAGCGGCAGCCCATAGCAACGCACTGCTGCGTGTTAAGCCTTGGGCTTCCAGCTGGGCTTCTAACGCCCGCAAACGCAGCCAAGTAAAGTCGCCACGCCGTTCTGGCACCCGCTTGGCCCACGCTTGGCGACGCTCCAAATAGTCGGCTAGCCCCTGCTGGTAACTTAGCGTTAATGGGCTTTCATGGCGAGCTTTGCGCCATGCCGCCAGCGCGTCAATTAACCAACGATAGTGGCCCTCTTCGGTTTTTAGCATCACGCCTTGGTTGTCCCATAGCGTATCGTCAAGATCAAACGTAATCGCTTGCAGAGAAGCCATGGTTAACTCCGTGTCGTGCGGCGTTTTGCGCGAGGGTGAGCAGCATCATAGCTTGCGGCCAAGTGCTGCCAATCCAGGCGGGTGTAGACTTGGGTAGTCGATAAATTAGCGTGGCCCAGCAATTCCTGAACCGCGCGCAGATCTTGGCTGGACTCCAATAAATGACTTGCAAACGAGTGACGCAGACGGTGGGGATGAAGGTGTTCAGGCAAACCACGCACAATAGAAAGTTGCGCCAAGCGCTTTTGAATACCACGGTGTCCCAGACGTTGCCCACGCTGACCAACAAATAACGCCATTTCGCCCGTTGCTGCCAGTTCAGGCCGACACGACAACCACGCCTTAATCGCTTGATCCGCTCGCTGACCAACGGGCACTTGCCGGGGCTTACTGCCCTTCCCCATCACCCGCACATGATGAGCATTTAAGTGCCCCAAATCCAGCGCAGCAAGTTCCGCTAAGCGTAGGCCGCTGGAGTAAAACAACTCGAGCATGGCTTGGTCACGTATTGCCAGCGGTGTCCCGTCGTGAGGCGTGTCTAAAAAGCGTGCGAGTGCATCCACATCAAGCGGTCTGGGCAAGTGGCTTGGCTGCTTTGGCGTGCGTAGTAACCCCACAGGGTTGTCGGCAAGCACGTGCTGCTGCACAAGATAGTCAGCAAAACGTGATAGTGCAGCGCGACGGCGGGCTAAACTTCTCGGCGCGAGGCCGCGACTGCGCTCCGCCCCCAAAAAGGCGCGTAGAAATGTAGTGTCTAACGTCGCTGCCTCGGTGACGCCACGTTGCTCAGAAAAATGCTGCAGGGCGGTTAAATCCTGACGATACGCAGCCACGGTGGCAGGGCTTGCGTGGGTCGCAAGCTTACGTAAATACGCCTCGACCTGCGTTGTTAATGAGCTTGGGCTATCCATGGTGTTCTAGGCGAAGCAGTAGCCGTGCCACGATATCGCTCAGATACTCTGTAAACAGCGTATCCATACTGGCGCGGTAACAGTCGGGGTCAGGACTTGCGAGCAGCAAATACCCCAGTTGCTCGCCCGCCGAAAGACGCGAAATGGCGCAGGAACCCGCGCGCCGGGGTGCTTTAGTATGCGGCAACAGACATTTCCAGTCGCTAACGCTGAGCTTGGCACAACGGCTGGTGCGCCCATCTAGCAGCGCAGCCAAACGAGCGCTGGCATGCTGGTCCAATACATGGCGTGGTGGCTGAGGCGGCGTTGGCTCCTCGTCACTTAATGAGGATGGGCACCATAGTGCCATTGCCGACGTTTGAAAGTGCTCGCTTAATTGAATAGCGAGCGCTTGGGCTAAGGCATCACGGTCTTCTGCTCCCACCAGACTGAGCAGCGTCTCACGCAGTCGACGATACTGGGCTTCATTATGTCGTGCTGTTTCTAGAAGATGCTCAAGCCGCCCCTCTGCTGTTTCAGCACGCTGACGTAAATCGATTACCAAGCGCTCTAGCAGCGATACCGCCCCATCAATGTGGGGGTGCGGTACCTTAAGCTGCTGCAGTAAGCCTTCACGGCCAACAAAAAAATCGGGGTGACGGGCCAGCCAAAACGCCACTTGATCAGGGTCGAGCGTTTTGCGCGGCTCGGGGGCTTGAGACATCGCCGTTCTCCTCGAATTAGTTGAGTGTGACACGACCGTCGAAGACGCGTGTAGCAGGGCCCACCATCACCAACGACGCTTCGGGGTCAGGCCACTCAATGCTTAACTGACCACCTGGCAAATGAACGGTGACCGGGCTTTTCAACACCCCTTGGCGAATACCACTCGCCACAGCGGCACAGGCGCCGGTGCCGCAAGCCAGCGTCTCGCCGCTGCCACGCTCATACACCCGCAGGCGAATTTCACTGGGCGATACAACCTGCATAAACCCCACATTCACTCGCTTCGGAAAGCGGGGGTGAGACTCAAGTAACGGGCCAAGATGCTCGACCGGTGCACTATCAACACTTTCCACCTGCAGCACGGCATGGGGATTGCCCATAGAGACAACTCCCAGCTCCAGCGTATCACCGTCGACCTCAACGGCGTGTAAGGGTTGATCCCCCGGTGCCTCAAACGGCAACGTGGCGGGATTAAAGCGCGGTCTCCCCATATCAACACGCACCATACCGTCGTGCTGAACATTAAGTACTAGTGGCCCACCGGCAGTTTCCACATGAATTTCATGCTTATGGGTTAGGCGCTGATCGCGAACAAAACGTGCAAAGCAGCGCGCGCCATTGCCGCAATTTTCAACTTCGCTGCCATCCGCATTAAAAATACGGTAGCGAAAGTCCATCTCTGGGTCACGGGGCGGCTCAACCACTAATAATTGGTCGAAGCCGATGCCAAAGCGCCGGTCTGCTAACTGACGAATCTGCTCATCACGCAGGCGCGCTCGCTGAGTGACCAGATCCACCACCATAAAATCATTACCCAGACCATGCATTTTGGTGAAGTGCAACAGCATCAGCGCTCCCCTTCCGGCAGCAGAGCTTCACCGGCCCACAGGCTCTCCAGGCTTTCCCGAGCGCGAACCACATAATAGCGACTGCCATCGACCATCACTTCCGGAGGGCGTGGACGGCTATTGTAATTTGACGCCATCACAAAGCCGTAAGCACCGGCTGATCGAACGGCCAGTAAATCGTCCTCAGCAATTGCCAGATCGCGCTCTTTACCGAGGAAATCGCCGGTTTCACAGACAGGACCTACCACATCATAGACTGCACGCTCACGCTGCTGACGGGTATCCACCGGCACAATCGCCTGCCATGCCTGGTACAACGCAGGGCGGATCAGGTCATTCATGGCGGCATCAACAATCGCGAAATTTTTGGTTTCGCCGGGCTTTAAGAACTCTACGCGGGTCAGCATTAAACCTGCGTTAGCGGCAATAGAGCGGCCCGGTTCAAATAGCAACGTAAGCGCTTCACCGCCCTCCCAGCGAGAAAGGCGTGCCAGCAATTGGCTCGCATAATCAAACGGCTGAGGTGGCTTTTCATCACGATAAGGAACGCCTAGCCCGCCCCCTAAATCTAAATGGTCAATCTCGATGCCGCGCTCACGCAGCCGCTCCATCAACATTAACAGCCGCTCAAGAGCATCTAAAAAGGGGGCTGTTTCCGTGAGCTGAGAGCCAATATGGCAGTCTAGTCCGGTGACGCGCAAGTTGGGTAAGCTGTCAGCCAGCGTGTAAACATCCAGCGCTTCGTCGACTGGGATACCGAACTTGTTGTCTTTCAGCCCAGTGGAAATATAGGGGTGAGTGCCAGCATCCACATCCGGGTTTACCCGCAGCGATACCGGTGCCACCTTACCCAGTTCCGCCGCAACAGCATTTAATCGCTCAAGCTCGGGACGGGATTCAACATTGAAGCACTTAATGCCAACGTCTAGTGCACGGGCCATCTCATGGGGCTGCTTAGCAACGCCTGAAAACACGACTTTTTTCGGATCACCACCCGCTTTCAGCACGCGCTCGAGCTCACCAATCGAAACAATATCAAACCCAGCACCCAACCGAGCAAGCAAACCCAACACGGCCAAATTAGAGTTCGCTTTCACCGCATAACAAATTAAATGGGGGTGACCACCCAAGGCTTCGGTATAAGCACGAAAATGGCGTTCTAACGTCGCTTTCGAATAAACATAACAGGGCGTGCCTAGTTCAGCAGCAACCTGGGTAAGCGGCACGTCTTCGGCATAAAGCACGCCATCGCGGTAGTTAAAGTGATCCATTACCCCTCCTGCTCGGCAGCCGAACCTTGGGTGTCTTCATCAGGTAAATAGAGCGGCCCTTTCTGGCCGCAACCCACTAATAGCAGCGCAATCATCAGCAACGCACTTAAGGTGGTAACACAGCGTTTCATGCATCACCTTTAAGCGCGGCTAACGCCTCGCGGGCACGGCTAGCAGCAGCGCGCACTTGGTCAGGCGCAGTGCCACCGATATGGTTACGGGCGGCCACGGAGCCTTCTAACGTAAGCACCTCAAACACATCCTGCTCGATCGTAGCAGAGAACTGTTGCAGCTCTTCAAGGGTCATTTCAGACAGGTCTTTCTTAGTCTTCAAACCATAAGCCACCGATTGACCGACAATTTCATGGGCATCGCGGAAGGCGACTCCCTTGCGAACCAAGTAATCAGCAAGGTCCGTGGCGGTTGAGAATCCACGCCGTGCGGCTTCATACATGCTGTCTTTTTTCGGCTCGATCGCAGGCACCATGTCAGCAAAGGCTTTTAAGCAGTCGCGCACGGTATCAACGGCATCAAACAGCGGCTCTTTGTCTTCCTGGTTGTCTTTGTTGTAGGCCAGGGGCTGAGACTTCATCAGCGTTAACAGCGCCATTAAATGACCATACACACGGCCCGTTTTACCGCGAACCAGTTCGGGAACATCAGGGTTTTTCTTCTGCGGCATAATCGAAGAGCCGGTGCAGAAGCGGTCAGGCAGGTCGATAAAATCAAATTGAGCGCTGGTCCATAGCACCAGCTCTTCACTCATCCGCGATAGATGCATGAGCAGAATGCTGGCAAAGCTGGTGAATTCGATAGCGAAGTCACGATCAGAAACGGCGTCCAGCGAGTTTTCTGCCGGACGCTCAAAACCGAGTAATTCGGCAGTGACATGGCGATCGATGGGGTACGTGGTACCTGCTAGCGCCGCGGCGCCAAGAGGCATCACATTGACGCGTTTGCGGCAGTCCAATAAGCGCTCGTGGTCACGGGTTAGCATCTCTTGCCATGCCAATAGATGGTGCCCAAAGGTCACCGGCTGCGCCGTTTGCAAATGAGTGAAGCCGGGCATAATGGTATCGGCCTCACGGTCAGCAAGCTCAATCATGCCTTCGCGCAGACGCACCAACTCCGCTTCGATCACATCGATCTCATCACGCATGAACAAACGGATATCGGTCGCTACTTGGTCGTTACGTGAGCGGCCGGTGTGCAGTTTTTTGCCAGTGATACCAATTTTGTCGGTCAACCGTGCTTCGATATTCATGTGCACATCTTCAAGCGGGACCGACCAGTTAAACTCGCCTCGCTCGATTTCACCTTGAATCTCGGTGAGACCATTGATAATGGTGTCACGCTCCTCATCGGTCAGTACTCCGACCCGCGCTAGCATGGTGGCATGGGCAATCGAGCCCTGAATATCCTGGCGCGCTAGGCGTTGGTCGAAAGTCACGGACGCGGTGAAGCGTGCGACAAAAGCATCGGTGGGCTCGCTAAAGCGACCGCCCCAAGACTGGTTCGTAGCTTGGCTCATTGGAGGCATATCCTGCTGACAAAACTGAAGGAGTCGTTAAAAACTAAAGTCATCGTTATCAGAAAGTGTACCAGAGTAGCCGCACTCAGCGGCATGCCGTTTTATAGTCGTTTTTCATGTCGGCGAGGACTCAGCGTCACTAAACGGATAAGGAGATTCGTGTAATAAGCTACGTATGGCTGAAAATGGCATCGGACGAGCAAAGTAGAAGCCCTGAAAATGCGTGCTATGGCGTGCGCTGAGATATGCATACTGCTCTGCCGTCTCTACGCCTTCGATTAACACCTCAAGACCCAGCTTGGCCGCCATGGTTACCACGCCGTCTACAATCGCAGCATCCCGAGTATCGTTGACCACGTCTCGAACAAATGATCGATCAATTTTAAGCTTGTTAATCGGCAAGTGTTTGAGATAGCTAAGGCTGGAAAAGCCGGTTCCGAAGTCATCCAGCGCAATATGCACACCCAGCGAGCGCAGATTCTGCAATGTTTGTATGACGTGTTCCGTACTATCCATCAGTACGCCTTCGGTAAGCTCTAGTTCTAATAATTCAGGCGGCAAACCTGTCTGCTCAAGCACCCGTTCAATTGATAACAAAAAACCCGCGCGCTGAAACTGCATGGGCGAAATATTAACCGCCATGGTAATGGGCACAGTTGCGCTCGCGTTCAACCTAACAGCATCACGACACGCTTTCTCCAACACCCACTCACTGATCGGCATAATTTGTCCGGTATCTTCTGCCAAACTAATGAACTGGCTAGGAGCAATATTGCCACGCTCAGGGTGATACCAGCGAATCAGTGCCTCTACGCCCGAAACTCGACCAGTGGCGCCATGTATTTGCGGTTGGTAATACAGCTCAAATTGCGACTGTTCTATGGCTTGTTGCAACGCATGACGCAAATTCACCCGCTCGGAAACTTTACGGTTTAGCTCATCGGTGTACCACTGATAGGTATTACGCCCTTGCCGTTTGGCTTTATACATCGCCAGATCCGCCTGTTGTATAAGCTGACGTGGCTCGCTAATCGTTCCATCATCAGTGGCAATCCCTATACTGGCAGTCATACGCAGCTCGCTGCCTCGATACCAGTAGGGTGCGGAGAGACGAGCAAGAAGTCGCTCCACCACCTGCATGACATCTTTTTCATGGGCTAAATCAGGCAATAGAACGATAAATTCGTCTCCCCCAAAACGCGCCACGGTATCCCAAGGGCGCAGCTCTTCTTCAAGGCGTTTGGCGACCTCAATTAAAATATAGTCGCCTACCTCGTGGCCAAGCGTGTCATTAATCGGTTTAAAATCATCCAAATCAACGAATAGCACAGCTATATAGCGATGATAGCGCTTGGCCAGCGGACAGCCCTGTGCCAATCGCTGGTCAAGCAACAAGCGATTAGGCAAGCCTGTTAATGCATCGTGGCAAGCATTATGTCGAAGCTGCGCTTGATATTCGCGTTGGGCGGTAATGTCATTCTGCACACCGATAAAGTGCGTTACAGCACCTGCTGTATCGCGCACGGGAGAAATATATAAATCATTCCAAAATGGCATCCCGTTACGACGATAATTGCGTATCACAACATGCACTTCTTGCTGCGCATGAACCCCTCTATGCAGCTTATCCAGTGTAGCGGGATCCGTCTCTTCGCCCTGCAGAAAGCGGCAGTTTTGTCCTAGCACTGCATCGCGGGAGTAGCCGGTAATTCGCTCAAATGCCGCATTCACATAAACTATTGGCAAATCATGCTGCTGCGCATCAACGATGATGACGCCATTGATACTTGATTCAACGCTCCTCTCGAGCAGTGTGAGCTGCCGTTCCGTCGCTTTGCGCTCAGTGATATCTTGGGTAGACCCCTGAACTTGCACAACTTTCCCTTGCTCGTCTCGTACGGCTTTGCCAATCACTCTTACCCAACGCCTTACTGCTTGCCGGGTAATGATCTCTAGCTCTTCATCAAAACTGATTCCGTGTTCGCAACAGGCTTCAAAAACCTCACGGATACGTGGCCGGAAGCTCGGCGCGTAGAAGTCAATTGCTTCCTCAACAGTAGGTTGAAACCCAGGCGAAACGCCATGCAGACGACACACCTCATTCGACCAAATAGGTAGTTTTTCAGACATATCGACATACCAGCCGCCAATAAGGGCGGTCTCGCCAGCTATTTGGAAGAGTCTCTGATTACGGATGAGCTGTTTCTCGATGGCTTTTCGTCGCGAAATATCACGGGCAACCACGTAAATGACCCCTTCCCCCATCGCGGCGGTAACTTCCAACCACACCATTTGTCCCTCGGCCGTCAGCGCTCGAACGTCAAACGAAGGCACTCTCTTTTGGGACTGAAGACGCGCCAACGCTTCCTCAATAACCGGAATATCGCGACGGTCCACTACCTTGCCGCATGACTTGCCTATCCATGCGCTAGCGGGATAGCCCAGCAAGGTTTCAAACATGGGGTTGGCGTTAAGTAAAACGCCAGCAAAATCAACAACAAAGAACAAATCTTGCGATAACAAAAAAAACTGGTCTAACTTGCCTTGAGATTTAGCAAGGGGCATGGCATTACCTAAATATGTGGATTGCCTGGCAGCGCTGGCCTTAAATTCAGCCGGTTATTTTTACTGTGTGGCTGGGTGCTTTATGATGAGACTTATCATAGTTCGTCGCGACCTGTCAGCGACAAAGGGAGAACCACGTGTCATCCATCACTAAACTGCGCATTGCCACGCGTAAAAGCCAGCTTGCTATGTGGCAAGCCGAGCACGTCCGCGACCGCTTGATGGCGGCACACAGCGGCCTGGAAGTCGAACTTATTGCGCTCTCCACTAAGGGCGATAAAATTCTCGACACACCGCTTTCCAAGATTGGCGGTAAAGGACTCTTTGTAAAAGAGCTAGAAGATGCCATGCTCGATGGGCGTGCAGATATCGCCGTTCATTCAATGAAAGACGTTCCTATGCAATTTCCCGAAGGGCTCGGTCTTTCTGTCATTTTGGAAGGCGCCGATCCAACCGATGCGTTTGTTTCTAACCACTATACCAGCATCGACGAGCTACCAAAGAGTGCTCGTATCGGTACCGCTAGTCTGCGCCGCGGCTTGCAAATACGTGAGGCGCGCCCTGATCTGCAGATTCTTAATTTACGCGGGAACGTACAGACTCGCTTAGCCAAGTTAGATGCGGGCGAATTTGATGCCATTATTCTCGCCACCTCAGGCTTGAAACGCCTTGGCCTCGATGAACGAATTGCCCAAGCACTGCCGCCTGAAATATGCCTTCCTGCCTGTGGACAAGGGGCACTTGGTATTGAATGCCGTCTCCATGACCCCGAGCTAATTGGCTTATTAGCTCCGCTGGATGACCCCGACACCGCCACCCGTGTGCGTGCCGAACGCGCCATGAACACCCGTTTGGAAGGCGGTTGCCAAGTGCCTATCGCAGGCCATGCCGTGCTTGATAAGGCAGGTGACACGATTTGGCTGCGCGGCCTGGTTGGCAACCCAGAAGGCACGGAGGTACTGCGCGCAGAGGGCAGAGGTTCCATTCATGAGCCCGAAGCCCTAGGTATCCGAATCGCCGAGGAGCTGCTGGACCAAGGGGCAGGCGATATATTAGCCGAGGTGTATGGCCGCAACGTATGAGTCAACCGGTACTGATCTGCCGCCCCGGTGAGCGGGGTGAAGCCCTAGCAGACTCGCTGCGTGCTGAGGGGATGCCTGTAGAGCACCTCAATGTTATGCGCTTAGAAGCGCTGCCTGAGAACCACGCTCAACGCAGCGTGTGGTTAGATATTGATCAGTACCATAAAATAGTGGTGGTCAGCCCCTTTGCCGCTTACTGTTTAAGCGAGGCGCTTGATCGCTATTGGCCACAGCTGCCTGTGGGCATTGATTACTATAGTGTAGGCCGTGCGACGGCAAGCACGCTCTTCGAACAACTGGGTGTGCGTGTCCATATTCCTTCGCCTGACTACGGAGAAGACACGAGTGAGGCGCTGTTGTCACTTGCCTCACTCAAAACGCTTACGCATCAGCGTATATTGCTAGTGGCTGGTGAAGGTGGTCGCTCATTATTAGCCGATACATTGAGCGCACGCGGGGCCAACGTGACCCGCATCGCAGTGTATCGACGTGTATACCAAGCGCCTACGCCTGCCCTGCAACAACGTCTAATAACCGGCGATTATCGAGCGTTAATCGCTACCAGCGGCGAACTGCTTCAACATCTGGCAAGATGGTGTGAACAAGCAGCGTTGAACCAACCGCTAATCGTTTCCAGTCACCGTTTAGCTAAACTGGCCGGTAAACTGGGTTTTCGTGACCTCAAGGTGGCGTCGGGAGCAACACCAGCTGCACTGGCAGCGGCGTTGGGTCGGTCCTGCAACCCGAAGGGTGCCGATGTCGATCAAGGAACTTAATAAGGGCTAGCGACAGATGAGCAAACAACCAAATGATCAGGAAGGCGTACACAACGCGTCTGCCGATACAACTCAAAACGACGCTAAACCGGGCGACACCTCCGCGTCAGCCGCGTCGGGCGGCGCAACGGCAACAGCAGGCAATGCGGCATCATCCTCTTATGCCGCTAAAAACAGCCGCTCGCGTCGCCGTAATAAAGCGGGCTCTAGCGCGCCCAGTGCCAGCACCACCTCAGCGAACGTCAATAACGACCAAGCCTCGGCCAAATCAAGCGATGCCCCCCAGCAGGCAGCTGATACGAAATCCTCTGTAGACACGAAATCTTCTGCAGATACGAAACCTTCTACAGATACGAAACCTTCTACAGATACTAAGCCGTCAGCAGGCTCCAAGCAGACGGCAAGCACCAAGCCAACCAGCGGTGGTACTAGCGCGTCGAACAATGCTGCGCATGTGCCGCCTTCCGCTAAAAATAGCGCTACGAACAGTGGCAGTGGTGGTGGCAAAGGCTGTGGTATCGCCATTGCGCTGGTGATTATCCTGGCCCTTGCCGTCGCGTTTGCTGCTTGGCAAGGCTGGCAGCGCTTGGATAATCAGCAGCAGCGTATAGACGAACTCGCCCAACTGACACAAAGCAGTGCCTCGCAACAGGCAGTTAGCAACCTAGCATCGCGTATTGAGAGCGGCGAAGCCGAGCGTACCCAAGCGCTGAATAGCACGATGAGCGAACTGCGTAGCGAGCTGGACAGCTACCGTGGCGAGGTCAACAGCACATTAGACAACGTGCTGGCACAGCTTTCTCAAGAGCAGGAGACCGACGAGCGAGACTGGCTGCACGCTGAAGCCGCCTACCTGCTACGGTTAGCCAACCAACGCCTGCAATTGGAAGGTGATGTTGAAGGTGCGGCCGCCCTGCTGCGCACCGCCGATGCTCGCCTGGTCGACGCCGACAACCCTGCATTAACGCCAGTACGTCGTGAAATTGCTAACGAACTTGCCGCTCTGGACGCCGTACCCCAGGTTGATCGCACGGGTATTTATCTTGCATTGAACGCTCAGCAAGAACGTATTGCAGGCCTACGCCTGTCACAAGAGATCGAAGAGCGCGCCGTTACCTCTAGCATTGAACAGCCACCCACGGGCACCTTCCAGCGTCAATTGGCTCGCTTTGGGGAAGAGCTAAAAGATCTTGTGGTCATTCGTCAACACGACGAAGCGTTAGAAACACTGATTACACCCGAGCAAGAGTCCTATCTGCGTCAAAGCCTACGCCTGATTCTTGAACAGTCTCAACTGGCACTGCTTAAAGAAGAGCAAGCGCTTTTTGAGGCAAGCATCGATAAGGCACTGACGCTGCTCAACGGCTACTACGATACCGAACGAGAAGAGACGCAAAGCGTTATTGCTCGCCTGCAAGAACTGAAGCAGACCCAGGTGCAACCTGAGTTACCAGACATCAGTGCTTCGCAACAAGCACTAGCGGGCTTTATTGAAAACCGCTTTGAGTCGCGTCGCCAAGGTGGAGGTGATGCATGAGAAAGCTAATCCTCTTAATTGTTGCCGGCTTAGCGGTCGGCGCACTGTTCGGGCACCTAATGATGTCGGTGCCAGGCTACTGGTTAATACGCGTTGGTGACACCTCGGTACAAACGTCATTCTGGTTCGGCTTGGTGCTGCTCCTGGGTGCTTTCATCGTTTTGCACTTTGCATTACGCCTGCTCAGCGGCATTATTCGTCCAGTCGGACGTTTTCGCACCTGGAATAGCCGTGCCCGCAATCGCCGTGCAATGAAGCGCACCGTACGCGGCTTGGTTGCGTTAACCGAAGGGCGTTGGAAAAAAGCCGAGAAAACGCTGGTGCGAGCGGCTGACGATTCCAGCACACCTCTTGTGAACTATCTTTCTGCGGCACTGGCGGCGCATTACCAAGGCCACCATGAAATGTCTCAGGAGCATTTGAATCAGGCTCAGCTCACTACCGAGGGAGCCGATACGGCGATTGGCCTGATGCAAGCTCAACTGATGATTGATCGCCAGCAGCCTGAAGAGGCGCTGGCCATTCTGAATCGTCTGGATAAAAAGCTACCCAACCACCCGCAAGTCCTCAAGCTGCTTAAGCAAGTGCACCTAAGCGTTAACGATTGGGAAGGCTTACGCCAGTTAATCCCCCGTTTGGCAGCGCAAAAGCTGATCACTCAGCAAGAGCGTGAGCAGCTGGAATTCAAAGCGTACCGTGAATTGATTATTTTTGAGGCCAAAAATCCCACGAATATCGAGCGTGTACGCGGGCTATGGGCCGATATGCCAGACTACCTACGCGGCAATACCGAGCTAATCGTGCTCTATACCGAGGCGCTTTTACAGGCTAACGAAGAGCCTATTGCTGAGCGCTTGCTTAATCACTCACTGGACAACCACTGGGATGCGCGCTTAGTAAAACGCTACGGCCTGCTCAACGTAGACGCTGCGCGCCAGTTAGCAAAAGCGGAAAAATGGCTGCAAGAACGTCCCAACGATCCCGAACTATTGCTGGCCTGTGGCCGCCTATCGCTGCGTACTGGTAAGTGGGAAAAAGCGCTAGAGTACTTTGAAGCCAGCCAACGTCAACGCCCCAGCGGTGAAGTATGCGCCGAGCTTGCCCGCCTCTATGCAAGCCTTGGCGAACACAACAAGAGCCAGCTCTACTACCGACATAGTGTCGATATGCTCGCTAAATCACTGCCCTCGCTTCCGCAACCAAGCGATGCCAATGACAGCAAACAAAGTGAGCCCAAAAAAGACGCTAAACAAAGCGCTTAACGTCGTTAGCAAGCCGCTAATGAAAAGGGTGCCCATCATGGGCACCCTTTTTCTTTACGTGTTAACGCGTTTTTTTGCCAACGATACCAACACTGCCTGCGCCTGTTCGATGGGAGCAACTAGCACTAACACTCATCCAAGTTCAAAAGAGTGTACTAGTATCATACAAACCTTCATTTCTTATCTATTTAATCGTCGCAACAATGTCCTAGAAACAATGTCCTAGAAACAATGTCCTAGAAACAATGTCCTGGAAACGACGCCCTAGAAACAATGCTTTACAAACAGTGCCCTAGAAAAGCACCTAAACGCTTCTATGAAACAGTTACACTAGTATAAAGATAACCACGAAAGGCCTTAACATGACGCTACCGCTTTACCTTGGGCTGCCCATGTGGGCCAATCAGGATTGGCTTGGCACTCTTTATCCAAGGCATGCCAAAACGGATCTGTTAAGCGACTATGCGGCGGTCTTTTCAAGCGTTGAGGGCAACACAACGTTTTATAGCGGCGCACCCAAGGCAGAAACGGTGGCCGCGTGGGCGCGGCAAATACCGCCTCATTTTCGTTTCTGTTTTAAGCTTCCTGCTACAGTCACCCATGACCAGCGGTTAACCCAGCCAGAAAATGCCTGGGCGTTTCTCGAAGCACTCACGCCACTGCATGATCGCCTTGGCCCTACCATGGTTCAGCTACCACGTGATTTTGGCCCTTCGGAGCTCCCCCAGTTAGAAGCACTTCTTGCTCAATGGCCGGCCGACTTACCGTGTGCAGTGGAGGTACGCCACCCCGCTTTTTTTCTTAAAGGAGACGCTGAAAAAGCCCTGAACCGCTTGTTAATAACTTATTCAGCTAACCGCGTAATGCTTGATGTTCGTCCGCTGTTTGCAACACCCGCCAATGACCATCCTGGCTTAGCGCATGCCCAGCAAGAAAAGCCGAAACTCCCACTACACGTGCTTTCCACAGCAAATTATCCAGTCATTCGCTTTATTGGCCATATTGACAAAACAATTAACAGGGACTACTTCGCGCCGTGGATAGACAGACTCATCCTGTGGATAAGTCAGGGGAAAACCCCTTTCTTATTTGTGCATACTGCTGATAACCGAGCCTCACCAGAACTGGCACGCGGTTTGTACCATGAAGTTCAACAACGCATCACTTTGCCAGCGCTTGCGCCATTCGCCGACGAGAAGCAGAGCCAACTGTTTTAACCAATCTTTTTAGGCTAACTGACTGGCAACCCCTAGCACGATCGGATAAATTGCGCGTACTTTCGGAAAATAACGCAGAAACTTCCCTATTTTCCGAAAATCGGCACATTAGGCTAATAACGCCTTATTACAATTAACTAAACAGGTGATTTCATGGCAAAACTTGCACATGCACAGTGGTCATCGCGCATGGGGTTTGTGCTGGCGGCCGCTGGTTCAGCCGTTGGCCTTGGTAACATTTGGCGCTTTTCTTACATGGTGGGCGACAGTGGTGGGGCAGCTTTCGTGCTTGTCTACCTTGCTTGCGTGGCGTTGGTGGGCCTGCCCATATTGGTGGCTGAATGGATGATTGGCCGCCGTGGCCAAAAAAATCCAATTAACACTATGGCTGATCTTGCAACCAGTCACGGTAAATCCAAGGCATGGGCGTTAATCGGTGTGAGCGGCGTATTAGCGGCGTTCCTGATTCTGTCTTTTTACAGTGTCATTGGTGGCTGGTCGCTGAACTACACTCTTAGTTCCGTCATTGGAACGTTTAACGGCCAAGATGCTGACGCCATTAGTGGCCTGTTTGGCGGCATGTTGGCTAGCCCAACGACTCTACTGCTTTGGCATACGGCCTTTATCATCCTGGTCATTGGTATCGTCGCTCGTGGCGTGACCAAAGGCCTGGAAAGCGCGGCACGCATCATGATGCCCGCACTTGTGGTACTGATGCTAGTGTTAGTGGGCTATGGTATGACCAGCGGCCATTTTGGTGAAGCGCTAGGCTTTATGTTCAGCCCAGATTGGGGTGCCCTTGACGGCGGTGTTGTACTCGCCGCGATGGGACAAGCGTTCTTCACCCTATCACTGGGTATGGGCATTATGATGGCCTACGGTTCCTACCTAGGCGAAGACGTTAACCTGATCAGTACCGCACGCACCGTTATTATTCTGGATACAGCGATCGCACTGTTGGCGGGCTTAGCAATCTTCCCGATCGTATTTGCTAATGGACTCAGCGCGGGAGAAGGCCCAGGCTTGATTTTCGTTACGCTACCGCTGGCCTTCGGCAATATGGCAGGCGGTACGGTGCTGGGTCTGATGTTCTTCCTACTGCTGACCTTCGCGGCATTAACATCAGCGATTTCGTTGTTAGAGCCCGTCGTAGAAACGCTGGAAGAGCGCACATCATTGTCGCGCCTAGCAGCAACTTTCGTTAGCGGCATCGCCGTATGGGCGCTAGGGGTTGCCGCACTGCTGTCGTTCAACGTGTGGTCTGAAGTGCTGTTCTTTGGACTGAACATCTTTGATCTACTGGATACCTTCACCAGTAAGATTTTGCTGCCGCTGACAGGGCTAGGGGCAATTATATTTGTTGCGTGGTGTTTGAAGCGTGACAGTGTAGAGGCTGAACTAGGGCTTTCGTCCACAGGCGTTAGCGTATGGAACGTCATCGCGCGCTTTATAGCGCCCGCAGGCGTGATTGCTGTGTTCGTTACCGGGCTACTCTAAGCCCTCGCGGACAATCAGCACCATCGAGCAGTGCCGCCCTGCGCATAAGCGGGGCGGATCTGCTTCAGCACCCTTCAATCTTTAGGTATACTTTTTAAGCCAACCTGTTAATGCAATTCACTCTCTTGCTCATCATCTGCCAAGGGGGCGATATCTCGCGATAACTTCTGAAACTCCCGATGCAGCTCGATGCCCCTACGCGCCCTTAAGCTGCGCTGTGCGGCACTGCGCCGCCGTTGAACATGCTCATCGACTTCCATACTCATAAAGATGTCGAGCAGCTCGCTTTTTACCGAGGTGATTCGTTCGACGTTTCTCATAATCGACGTTCCTCCAGGTGAATATGCCTACGTCCACCTGCATCCGTGACGACTGTTTATTTAAATGATGCAGTGCGGCACTTCACTTCTTACTATAACCTACTTGACAAAATGATGACGAATCCAGCTGAAATGCCCTAACGGCGTTTAAACGCATGGGTCAATCGCATTTATAATGTTTCTGCATCGTGCTTTCTGCAACAGACGCTGCAGAAGGCACTCAGGCATACTGTCGTGAGTATGTCAGCATAAGTAATAAAGAGAATTTAAGGAGCTTAATGTGAGCCGCGCCCTGTTCGATGAAATGAGACGCCGCATGGAGCACTTTCGTCGCTCCGAGCAAAAGGTTGCGCGGTTCGTGCTGCGCAACCCAGACGAGGTCATCCATATGCGGATTGTCGACCTCGCAACAGAGGCTAAAGTTAGCGAGCCCACCGTCGTGCGTTTCTGTCGTGCGCTCGGCTGTAACGGGTTTCAGGACTTTAAACTCCAACTTGCCCAAATGCTCGCCAGTGGTAGTCAGTTTGCCCAGTTCTCGATGAACGATAGCGACTCGGTTGCCGAGTTTTCCCACAGTATTTTCGACTCCACCGTGGGCACGCTCTTGTCGGTGCGTGACCGGCTTGATAATGATGCCCTCGGGCGTGCGGTCAACGCTCTCGCCATGGCAAACCGCGTTGAGTTCTATGGCTTTGGCGCCTCTGGCGCGGTGGCTTTCGATGCCCAGCACAAGTTCTTCCGCCTGCAGATATCGACCTCCGCTTATGCAGACCCACATATGCAAAATATGTCGGCAGTCACGCTAAAAGAGGGTGATGTGGTGGTCGCCATCTCACAAACAGGCCGAACCAAAGCACTGGTCGCTAGCATTCGCCTAGCACGCGAAGCTGGTGCTACCGTTATTGGCCTTTGCCCAAGCGATTCACCGCTGGCCAACGAAGTGAGTCTGCCGCTGTATATCGATGTGCATGAAGATACCGAAATCTACACGCCGCTTAGCTCACGAATTGCCCATTTGGTGCTTATCGACGTCCTCGCCGTTGGGGTTGCCAAAACACGTGGCCCGAAGCTGGCTGAGCAGCTGAAAGCGGTCAAGAAGAGTCTGAATACGCTGCGTTATCCTGAAGAGCCGTAGTTGCCTATTCAACTGTATGCACAGCCAGTTCGCTGGCTGTGCTAAACTGACCGCCCATTTTTCGAACCGGCAGCGGCTTATATGGACGACGTCACGGCGATACTTGATCAGCTCAACCCTGCCCAGCGCGAGGCAGTAAGCGCACCCCAAGGTAACTTACTGGTACTGGCGGGTGCCGGATCCGGTAAAACCCGCGTACTGGTTCATCGTATAGCTTGGCTAATGCAGGCCGAAGGGCTTTCGCCTTACTCGCTGCTGGCGGTCACGTTTACCAACAAGGCCGCGCGGGAAATGCGCACTCGTCTGGAAGCTCTGCTGAGCCTCTCCATGCGGCATGTATGGGTCGGTACGTTTCACTCTATTGCCCATCGCCTACTGCGCACCCATTGGCAGGATGCCCGACTGCCACAACACTTCCAAATTATCGACTCCGATGACCAGCTACGGTTGGTAAAACGGATGCTCAAAGATTATTCCATTGATGATGAACGCTTTCCGCCCCGCCAGGTGCAAGGCTTCATCTCTGGCTGCAAAGAGGAAGGTCTTCGCCCCCACCAAGTCAATGTGGACGGCGATGGTTATCTTGGCCAGATGGTAGAGCTTTATGAGCGCTATCAATTTATCTGCGAACGCGGCGGCTTAGTAGACTTCGGTGAGCTGTTGCTGCGCAGCCTAGAGCTGTTGCGTGACAACCCGCCGTTGCTAAACCATTACCGCGAGCGTTTTGGTCATGTATTGGTCGATGAGTTTCAGGACACCAATACGCTGCAATACGCGTGGTTAAAACTACTCACTGGGCTGCAAACACCAATGACTGCCGTCGGCGACGATGACCAGTCCATTTATGGTTGGCGCGGCGCTAAAGTGGAAAATATTCGCCGCTTTGAGGAGGAGTTTCCTAACACTCACACCGTACGCCTAGAGCAGAACTACCGTTCCACAAGCGCGATTCTGGAGGCCGCTAACACGCTGATCAGCCATAACAGTGAGCGGCTGGGTAAAAATCTGTGGACTGACGGTGTCGAAGGCGACCCTATTTCTGTCTACGCCGGGTTTAACGATTTAGAAGAAGCCCGCTATATCGTCGATACCATCAAAGAACAGGTCGATGAAGGGTTTAATCGCCGCGACATTGCCATTCTTTACCGCTCTAATGCTCAATCGCGCTTACTGGAAGAGACGCTGATCCGCCAAGGAATGCCCTACCGTATTTACGGAGGACATCGCTTCTATGAGCGCTTAGAGATCAAGAATGCTTTAGCTTACCTGCGCCTACTGCTTAATCGTGATGATGATGCCTCTTTGGAGCGCGTGATTAACGTGCCCACCCGCGGGATTGGCACCCGCACGGTAGAAATTGTGCGCCATCGCGCCAGGGAGCAAAGCATTTCACTGTGGCAAGCGCTGCACGATGCCATCCAAGACGGCACGCTAAAAGGCCGTGCAGCCAATGCGGTACAGACATTTGCCAACCTCATCGAACAATTAGACAACGATGCATCTGGCTTGCCGCTGCATGAAATTATCGATCACATTACTACGCATACCGGCCTGATCGAGCATCACAAGAGCGAGCGCGGCGAAAAAGGCCAAGCGCGGGTAGAAAACCTAGAAGAGTTGGTGACTGCTGCGCGCGCCTTTACCCATGGCGATGCCTTCGAGACCCCAGAGGCAGGCGAAGGCATGGCGGCACTGGAAGCATTTTTATCAGAAGCTGCCCTCAACGCAGGCGACCACGAAGCCGAAGAGTTCGAAGACAGCGTGCAGCTCATGACGCTGCACTCGGCGAAAGGGCTAGAGTTTCCGGTGGTATTTATCGCCGGTGTGGAGGAGGGGCTGTTCCCGCATAAGATGTCGGTGGAGGAGCCTGGGCGGCTCGAGGAGGAGCGCAGGCTTTGCTACGTGGGCGTTACCCGCGCCATGCAGAAGCTCTACCTGACCCACGCGGAAACCCGCCGCCTGCATGGCAAAGAGGTGTTTCCACGTCCGTCGCGCTTTCTGCGCGAACTGCCGCCCCACCTGCTGGAGGAAGTGCGCCTACGTGGCCATATTTCCCGCCCCGTTACTGCCTCACGTTCAAGCTTTGCGCAACAGCGGGTTGAAAGCGACGGCGACCTGCCTGCCCTGCATGTTGGCCAGCGGGTAATGCATCCGGTGTTTGGCGAAGGCATCATTCTAAATGCAGAAGGCGAAGGTGCTCGCGCCCGCGTACAGGTCAGCTTTGAAGGTGAGGGGGTGAAATGGCTCGTACTAGGGTTTGCCAAACTCACCCCACTTTGAGCGGTGTTAACGTAAACGTAAAGCTGTAGGCGAGTACTTGCCGATTAAAACCTGCTTAGCGCATACTGGCTGATGGACACTGCGCTCACTGCGCATTAATAAAAAACATCAGATAATTTCGGAGTAATGCCCGCCATGCAACGCCGCCAATTTTTGAAAACCGCCGGCCTGGGTGCCGCCGGTGTCGCTGCTGCCCCCTTTGTTTCTACCGCCAGCGCTAACGAAACCTACACCTGGGATATGGTGACCTCCTGGCCGAAGAATTTCCCCGCCCTTGGTACCGGTGCTAACGACTTTGCTCGTCGTGTGGAACAGCTCTCTAACGGCCGCATGCGCATTCGCGTTCACGGTGCAGGCGAGCTGGTGCCGGCACTGGAAGTCTTTGATGCCGTCGCCGCTGGCACTGCTGAGATGGGTCACTCCGCGTCTTACTACTGGCGTGGCAAAGTCGCGGCCTCACAGTTTTTCACCGCTGTGCCGTTTGGCATGACCACCACCGAAATGAATGCGTGGCTGTATAACGGTGGCGGCCAGGAACTATGGGATGAAATCTACGCCAACCACAACCTGAAGCCTTTTGCGGTCGGTAATACCGGCACGCAAATGGGCGGCTGGTTCAAAAAAGAGATTAACTCTCTAGACGATATGCAGGGCCTAAAACTTCGCCTCCCCGGCCTTGCTGGCGAAGCGATGAACGGCATTGGCGTCAGCACCGTCACTATGGCGGGCTCAGAAATTTTCACCTCGCTGCAAACCGGTGCGCTAGACGCCGCTGACTGGGTTGGTCCGTATAACGACCTAGCCTTTGGCCTGCACCAAGTGGCGGACTACTACTACACGTCAGTGTGGAACGAGCCCTCTGCCGTCCTTGAAGGCACCATCAACCTGGATGCGTGGAATGCGCTGCCGGAAGACCTGCAGGACGTGATCCGCGAAGCGGCACGCGCTTCTAACCTAGCGATGATCAGCGAATTTGCCTACCGCAACGCCCAGGCCCTGGAAACGCTGGTAGAAGAGCACGGCGTGCAGCTGCGCACCTTCCCCGAAGACGTGATGGCAGCGCTGTATGAATCCTCAAAAGCCGCGATCCAGCGCCAAGTAGACAGTGACGAAGAGTCTCGCCGTGTTTATGACTCTTACTCAGCCTTCCAGAAATTACTGCGCCCATTCAGCGATGTCGGCGAATACGCCTACCTGAAAAACCGTGACAATGTCAGCGTCTAGGAATTTCGTTATCTTTTAGTGGCAAGACAAAGAAGGGCGCCAAGGCGCCCTTCTGCGATGTTAATGGTCAACCAATCTCTCAGCTATGCACCGCACGGATACGCCCATTATCATCCAACGCAACCATCACAAAACGCGCTTCGGTCACTTTCTGCCGCTCTTCCAAATGGCGGCCATGAGGGGGACGCACCCATACCTCAACATCAATCTTAATTGAGCTATGGCCTATTTCCTGCACGCAGGTATAGACACTCACCATAGAGCCCACGCGTACCGGGCTTAAAAAGTCCATCGCTTCGATAGCCACGGTCGCTGTACGACCACCAGCCTCTCGGCCCGCGGCTAGTTCGGCGGCTTGATCCATCTGGTTGACTAACCAGCCACCCGGAATATCACCATAGAGATTGGTATCTTGCCGAGAAGCCAGTAACTTTAAGGTGAGCTGCCCCTGTGGAGCAGGCACATCGTCCAAATCGGTGTCCAGCGGTGTCATAAGGTGGTCGCTTCAAAAGGTTATTGTTGTGATGTTGCTGCATCGCAATAGGCCGATAATAGTTAATCACAAGAGGGGTGCCGTTTGAAGCGTTACAATTTACGACGTGTCAGAAAACATCAACTGCGACTGCTTCTGACTGGCTGGCTGCTAATCGCGGGCAATCTTGCCTGGGGTCAGCCAACCTCGGTGAGTGGCACGTTAGGTGCCGTCGGTTCTGACACTATGGCAGGCTTGGTGCTGCGCTGGGGCGAAGCCTTAAGCGCCCGCCACCCGGATATCAACCTGCAATTTCAGGCTGGCGGCTCAGCCAGCGCGCCGACTGCCTTAGTGGCTGGCACCACCCGCCTAGGGCCGATGTCACGTCCCATGACCCATGCAGAGCGCCAGCAGTTTATTGACCGCTACGGTTATCCACCGCTTGAGCTTCGTGTTGCTAGGGACGCGCTAGTCGTGGCGGTCCATCGCCATAACCCATTGGATACCCTGACACTCCAACAAGTCGATGCGATTTTTTCAACTAGCCTTGCTTGCGGTGCTCCCCAGCCCATCCGGCGCTGGAGTACGCTGGTACCGGCGGCGGATTGGCCCTATGGCCAAATAGCCCTGCATGGTCGTAATCTAGCGTCAGGTACCCATGGCCTCTTTCAGAAAAGAGCTCTTTGCGATGGCGAGTTTCGCCTAGACATCAGTGAACACCCAGGGTCGTCGGCAGTCATCGCTGCGGTAGGAGAGTCCTTTAATGCCATCGGCTATGCGGGCTACAACCATTTAACCCCAATGGTGAGCGCACTAAGCCTCGTCGATGAATCCGGCGTTGCCGTTGCTCCCAACGAGCACTCTATTCAGCAAGGAGAGTACCCATTATCACGTGATCTCTATCTTTACGTTAACCTGCCACCCGGCGAGTCATTACCACCGGTGGAGCAAGCCTTTCTGGCACTTATCTTTTCCGAAGAGGGCCAGCAGATTGTCAAAGCAGCGGGCTTTGTTCCTCTGCCCAATCAGCTACGTGATGCTCAGCGCCATCGCCCGTGAACTGTCATTTAATTGTCACAATAAAAAGATAGGGTAAGGAGAATTAACCATGCATGCTTATTTTCGTGATGGCTTTCGCTTTTCTATGATGTCCACATGACTCCTCCTCGGCTACCCTTTTCGCGTCAGCCGCTGCGCCATATACAAGACCGACTCGCCACCGGGCTTATCACCGCCGGTGGCATCGGTGTTTTGTTGGCTATATTAGCGATTGGCGTATTCCTTATTTGGGAAACGCTACCATTACTCGCCTTTGGCGACACGTTCAGCCTCGCTAAACTCTCCCCCCTTGCCTGGGGCACGCTAAAAGCCGCGCTGGCCGCCATGCTATTTGCAACGCCCATTGCCCTAGGCGCGGCAATGTACTCTGCGCTATTTATGTCCGCGCGGCTCCGTAGCCGTTTGAAGCCAACGCTTGAGTTGATGGAAGCGGTGCCTGGCGTTGTCATCGGTTTCATTGCCGGTTTATTACTTGCCCCCTGGGTGGAACAAAACCTAGCCAGTGCCTTGATAATCATTATTTGGCTACCATTGAGCGCAGCCTTAGCGGGCTACCTATGGTATCGGACGGCCGCCCGCGTTCGCCAACGACTACCGCTTTCTTGGGCAGGTTTATGGCTTATCCCCTGGTTAATTGGCATGGCTGCACTGGCAATATGGCTAGCACCCGTCATTGAACAACACTGGCTTGGCGGCGACCTGCGACGCTTGCTTGATCAACGATACGGACTTGATTACGCCACCCGAAATGCATTGATTGTGGGTATTGCGATGGGCTTTGCGGTGATTCCCAGTATTTATTCACTTGCGGAAGATGCCCTTGCCGATGTGCCCTCTACCTTAATGGAAGGCGCTCAAGCGCTAGGCGCTAGCCGCTGGCAAGCACTCTGGAAAGTTGCCCTACCCACGGCAGGTCCTGGCGTCTTTTCAGCGGTGATGATTGGCGCTGGCCGCGCCGTAGGCGAAACCATGATTGTGTTAATGGCCAGCGGTAACACCGCGCTCTTTAGTGCCAGTCCGTTTGAAGGACTACGTTCGCTATCAGCCTCTATTGCTATTGAGCTTCCCGAAGCTTCTCCAGGCGGACTGACCTATCACTTACTGATACTGGCAGCGCTAGCCTTGTTTATTTTTACCTTTGTGGTGAACACGTTGGCTGAAATTGTCAGACAGCGATTGCGCCGACGCTATCAACGTTTAAGGAGCACACTCTAATGCGTTGGCAGCGGGCAGCTTTTTCAAACGTCGGTTTTAAAATGGGCAATAGCGGGCTCTGGCCTTGGCTTTGTGCTGCCTGCGTGGCGCTTTCGTTATTAATGTTGGCAGCCTTATTAACGCTGTTGACGATTCGGGGGTTAGGCCATTTTTGGCCAGCATCGTTAGAGGAAGTTACCCTCAAGTCAGGCGATACCATCATTGGGCAGGCAGTTCGTGAAGCGACGCTGCCCAAAGAAGCAGGGACAGAACGGCTCTATTTCACAGGTAATCAGGATGTTACAGGAAGCAACTGGCGGTGGATTGCCATTGATGAGATTAGCCAGCAGGCCGAGCCAGCCGACCTGATTCGCTTAACGCGCTCCCCTTGGGGTGATTTTATAGGCCGTTTAATGACGGTGGAGAGCGGCGATCAACGGTTAACAGAACAAGCCGCCTGGACCTTCATCCATGATGCACTTGCCTTACCCGCTCAGCAACGGCCCCCTGGCACATTAGTACTAGCCACTGCGGATGGTCAAATACTTCGCCAACCGCTGGCAAGTGTCACCTACTTTCAATCGCCAAATGCCATGTCTTGGGGGCAAAAAACCATCGCCTGGGGACAACGCATCTGGCTATTTTTAAGTGAAGGGCCACGCGCCGCCAATACTGGCGGAGGTGTCTGGCCAGCCATTTTTGGCACTGTCTTAATGGTCATTCTAATGTCAGTAATCGTTACTCCGTTTGGGGTTCTCGCTGCCATTTACTTAAACGAAATCGCTCATCAAAACCGCTTAACACGCTTAGTTCGCATTGGCGTACGCAATCTTGCAGGCGTGCCCTCAATCGTTTACGGCGTATTTGGCCTTGGCGTATTTGTCTACGGAGTAGGCGGCTCTATCGATAGTTGGTTTTTTAGCGATGCACTGCCCTCCCCCACATTTGGCACCGGCGGCCTTCTCTGGGCCTCGCTAACACTTGCCCTGCTCACGCTACCTGTAGTGATTGTCGCTACCGAAGAAGGGCTAGCACGCATACCCGATGCCCAGCGGGAAGGTGCCGTTGCACTGGGGGCGACACGTTTAGAAATGTTAACGCGGGTGGTGCTGCCCATGGCAACACCCGCCATGCTAACGGGAGTGATTTTAGCCGTCGCCAGAGCCGCGGGCGAAGTGGCACCGCTAATGCTAGTGGGCGTCGCCAAGCTAGCGCCGCAAATGCCTGTAGATAGTGAATTTCCCTACCTTCATCTAGAGCGTAAGTTTATGCACCTCGGCTATCATTTATTTGATACCGCTTTTCATGGTGAAGATGTACAGACCGCCATTCCGCTAGTTTTCGCCACCGCGCTACTGCTGGTATTAATCGTACTCGTGCTTAATCTAACTGCCATATTTCTGCGTCATTATCTGAGGCGCCAGCGAGGAAACGAATGTTAGCGTCTTTATCGTCCAACAAAGCGGCTCTCGCACCCGTGACGCATTTTCCTGCCGAACAGCGCTGCCTGAGCATTGCAAAGTTTCACCTCGCTTATGCGGGGAAAGTGGCGTTGCGCGATCTAACATTAGACCTACCACGCCACCGTGTAACGGCTTTTATTGGCCCTTCAGGCTGTGGAAAGTCGACCCTACTACGCGCGATTAATCGACTGCACGACCTTAATGAATCGGTAACACACAGCGGCCATATTCAGCTTGAAGGTCAGGATATTCATGCCCCAGACATGAATGTTACCGAGTTACGACGGCGCGTTGGAATGGTGTTTCAAACCCCCAATCCTTTTCCCATGTCGATTTATGAAAACGTGGCTTTTGGCCTGCGTCTACAGCAGCGCTTACCCAAGCGCAAGCGGGACGACATTATCGAATGGGCACTGACATCGGCAGCGCTGTGGGATGAAGTTAAAGATCGCCTGCACCGCTCGGCTTGGCAGCTATCTGGCGGCCAGCAGCAGCGCTTAGTTATTGCTCGTACGCTTGCCGTTCAGCCGGATGTACTGCTACTCGATGAACCAGCGTCAGCCTTAGACCCGATCTCAACGCTGAAAATTGAAGAGCTAATTCGTAACCTTAAATCACAGCTAACGCTTGTGCTGGTTACCCACAATATGCAGCAAGCCGCGCGGGTTTCTGACTACACGGCTTTTTTGCAGCACGGTGAACTCGTTGAGTACGGGCCAACGGATCAAGTGTTCACCAACCCGCGTTTACAACGCACCGAAAACTACATCACTGGCCGCATTACCTAGGCCCCAAAGACATCACGTCAGGAGTGCTCAATGGATATTACGAGCGATAGCCACAGCCAACATATCTCTCGCCAGTTCAACCAAGAGCTGGAAGAGCTAAAAACCCACCTGATGGCCATGGGCGGTCTGGTGGAAAAACAAGTGCAAGATGCTGTTTTTGCGCTACTGGAAGGCGACAGCCGTCTTGCTGAGAAAGTGCGCGATAATGACCGCCAAGTAAACGATCTGCAACTACAGATTGACGACGAATGTACGCGGGTATTAGCGCGTCGTCAGCCCGCAGCTTCCGACTTACGCTTAGTGCTGGCGGTTATTCGCGCAACGTCTGACCTTGAGCGTATCGGCGACGAAGCCAGCAAAATTGCTCGAAACGCACTGCTGTTGAGCGAAAGTAGCGGCAGTATTCGTGGCTTAGTCGAAGTACGCCATATCAGCGAGCACGTGCGTAAAATGCTTCGCGATTCACTGACCGCTTTTGCGCGTTTTGATACCGATCTTGCAATGCAAGTTGTGCGCGAAGATGAGTTCGTTGACGATGAGTATGGTAGCGCCATGCGTTCGCTGATGACCTTTATGATGGAAGACTCACGTTCGATTAGCTCCGTACTTAGCATTATGTGGGTACTACGTGCCTTAGAGCGGGTCGGGGATCATGCCAATAACTTGGCGGAGTACGTCGTCTACTTAGTCAAAGGGTTAGATATTCGCCATAGCGACCCCGACACAATCGACCCGCAGGTAATTAAAAAATCTTGACCTAGCACGCGATTCCTCCTGCAATACGCCCAGATATTCCCTCTGGGCGTTTTTTCTAAGGAGCAAATATGTTGGATGCGATGACGGCGCTGAGTCGAGGCACTCGCTTGGTCTACCAGAAAGGTCTGCGGCGCTATATTTTCCTACCCATCGTGGTCAATATAATCGTTTATGCCAGCATGCTCAGCTTCGTGGTCAGCCGCTTTTCTGGCTGGTTAGATAGTGCGATGACCATGGTGCCAAGCTGGCTTGAGTGGCTCTCATGGCTAATCTGGCCACTGTTCTTTATCAGCCTACTACTGGTGATCTTTTTTACCTTCACCCTAGTCACCCACTTAATCGCCGCACCTTTCTATGGTTTTTTAGCAGCGAAGGTAGAACGTCAAGCGACAGGGCGTGAACCCCTAGATGACCGCGGACTCGCTAAAACCGCTGTCGATGCCTTGGGACGCGAGCTAGTCAAACTCGGTTATATTCTGCCACGCATGGTGATACTGTTTATCATTAGTTGGATACCTGGCCTCAACCTGATTGCCCCTATTTTGTGGCTCCTCTTTTCCGCGTGGATCATGGCAATCACGTATTTAGATTACCCCATGGATAACAATAAGATTACCTTTCGCGACATGCGTGCACGGCTATCGCAACGGTGGTGGCCAAGTCTTACCTACGGCGGTTTGATTATGCTAGTGACCTGGATCCCTCTCGCTAACCTGTTCTTAATTCCCGGCGCAGTAGCAGGCGCTGTATTAATGTGGGACGACCACTACCGCGGTACGCGCGACATTACGCCTCAGCGCTGATGGCTTAATCGCTATAACGCTGATACAACCTATTTGTTACCTTAAGGTTGTTTGGCTTTACGACGACTCTCAAGATTAAGCATAAGCCTTGTTAACAAGATAAGGCCCCTACAAGGAATACAATCATGCTGACCCGCGCACTCTGGTTGACGGCTCTCCTCACTGGCTCAATCTCTTTCGCGTCGGCTCACGACGTTCAAACCGACCAACTAAGGATCGCTCATCCTTTTGCCACGCCAACGCCCCCCGGTGTGACAAATGGTGCCGCTTATCTGGATATTACGGCTCATACAGAGTCCGTCACACTGGTCAGCGCACAGACACCTGTGAGCGAAAGTGTTGAGCTACATGATATGCAGATGGAAGGCGATATGATGAAAATGCGCCACGTCAGTGCTATCGAAATCGCTAAAGATGAAACGCTAACAATGCGCCCAGGTGGCGGCTATCACTTAATGCTAATGGGATTACATCAGCCATTGGCAGAAGGTGACCGGTTTCCCATCACGCTCGAATTTGCCCAGCAAGACGCTATTGAAATAGAAGTTTGGGTTCAAAGCGCCCAAGAAGGAAGCACCGCCGCTGACCGCCATCACCAGCATTAACAGGATCAATCGATCACCGTCTTAACCACAAAAACCCCGCCGAAGCGGGGTTTTTGCTATAAAACTTATTTGTCACACACGTTTAACCATCGCCCTCTTTACCAGCGTGTACTGCTACCTTCTTCACGGTTGAGTTCTTCAGCGCGATAACCTGCTCGCTCTTTAGAGTCATCATCAGCGTCACTGGCACGGCTTGAAGGAGCATATATCAGAGTATTCTCATTATCATTGATCAAATCTTTAGCTGAATAGGTCGCAGGGCCCGATGTGTTACGAGATTGAGGTTGAATAATTTCTTGGTTCTCAGCACGTTCTTTATTCAGCTCAATGGAAGAGTGTGCAACCGCGATAGAGCTTGCCAACAATAAGCCCACAGCTACCGTGTTTTTAACAAGCGATTTCAACAACATAAATAAAAGCTCCTGACTGTATGAGTCAACCGACAGTGCAATGATACAAGGCATCTTCTGTTGTCAGTCGCGAAACGCGCCATCTAAATAGTTGTACCTAACATCAAAAAAGACCATGAAACAATAAAAATTCAATTATTTCAGATTGATATAAAAATTGAGTACAAAAACCTACCAAGGAGTAAACAGCGTATAGCGTAACAATGATTATACTATATACAAAAAATTAGACCCCACCGAAGTGGGGTCTTGAGCACTCTTAGTATCGCGATACGTAACACTAGCTTCCTATCCGTTTGAGGGACTCCAGCCTTGGAATTAACCCTAACTAGCGTGTTGACCGTCGAAAGATTCAATCCTTGAGTCTAGGAGCATCCGTGCAATTTGACATCCTTGCCTCTGAATAGCTCATCCCTAAGCGTAAGAGTTTTATTACCTTTTGAAAAGATTAGTAACCAAAGTTAATGTTACATTCCGCCATTCTCTTCAGGCAACTCATCTGTGCTGTCGTAGCCAGGCTCTGAGTCGTCATGGCTCGTTGAACTAGGCTCCATGTCACTGACATTATCACCTTCGTCCTGGTTCAACTCTTGGCTATCATAATTACTTGGACCTGTTGTATTTTCAGATTGAGCCTCAACAGGCTGCTCATCAGGGGTAATATTGTTCGCTGGGTCTGCTGGCTCTTGAGCGAATGCTGCAGGACTAGCAACCAAACCGAACGCTACACTTAAAATACCAGCTTTCTTGAGTAGTTCCTTGGACATCATGTTCCGTCTCCTAGATCGCTGTTCAGGTACTGCTTAAGTAATAAGAAAGACGGCCTTTCGGCTTACCAATTCCTATGGTTTTCTCTCTTATCAAGTACCAAGACTTTTGCATTTGATGTGCCAAAAATTCGAAAACGATATAAAAAATCAAACAAAACAAACGCTTAAAAACAAAAATATAACAAGGAGGGCGCTTAACGCGTTTTCAAATCAAGCAGGGAAAGTGACTAGAAATGACACATGAGCATTATTTGACCATACTTGTATGACAAACAGGGCACATTTATACATCACTTATACTTAAACAGCATTGCGTGAAGCGGACTCGCTTTTGACAACACGTGAGGATGGGAAAACACAGCGAAAGAGGGCTCCTTCGCCAGGGTGGGATTCAATTTGTAGCAATGCGTCATGCCTTAGCAGCACATGTTTTGCAATCGCCAGACCAAGCCCAGTACCGCCCGTTGCGGTACTACGCCCTTTATCAACGCGATAGAAACGCTCGGTCAAGCGTGGAATATGTACAGGGTCAATACCCTCACCGTCGTCGTCAACTTCAATACAAGCACTGCCATTCGGCAGGGTTTTCCAGCGAAGTGTTATTTGGCTTCCCTCTGGCGTATACCGCACAGCGTTAAACACTAGGTTTGAGATAGCGCTATGCAGCTCCTGCTCGCTGCCGATCAGACGGGCATCGCTCTCAAGCACGACTTGAACACTGTGCTGTTGATTAGAGAGCGCCAACGCATCGCGACGAATAGCGTCGAGCATTGGCCCTAACGCCAACGCATGATGATCTTCGCCACCTTGTTCAATTTCTAACCGAGAGAGCAGTAGCAGGTCATTGACTAAGTTTTGCATACGTTTCGTCTGCTCTTCCATCTGAGCAATACCTCGGCCCAAACGTGGTGGAAGCTGCTCTTTTAAGTCGCTGTAGGTTTCTAAATAACCCGTCAGCACCGTTAGCGGTGTGCGTAGTTCATGGGAAACATTGGCGACAAAGTCACGACGCATCTGCTCTAAACGATGCAAGCGGGTAATATCTCGCGCCATTACCAAGCGCTCATCATCACCATAGAGAGTAATTTGATATTGAAGGATATGCCGTTCATCAATGGGCGACGTTAAGGTCAGTGGCTCACCGTATTTACGCGCATTAAAGTAGCTGATAAATCGTGGATCACGAATTAGATTGGTAATGTGTTGGCCACGGTCGTGGGCTGTTTGTAGGCCCAGCATTTCTGTCGCGGCGCTGTTCCACCACTCCAGGTCGCCATGTCGATCTAGCATAACGACACTGTCACGCATCGCTTCGGATGATTCTTGAATACGTGCAAGGGTGGCACGCAAGCGGTTTTGGGTAATCCGCTGGCTCTTTTGGTAGCGATACAAGCGATCAAAAAGCTCGCCCCACATGCCGCTCGCAGCAGGGGGTTCATCATGAGGATGAAGCGTTAACCACTCAAAGAGCGCGCGCAGTTGGCGCAGTTGATACACCAGACAAACAGCAAGCCCCGCAGCGACTCCAAAACCAGGCGTACCCAGCAACCACCCTAAGCAAGCGCCCAAAGCGGCAAGCCACACAATTCGCCATAGTTCTCGGCTCCACAGGCGCACCGTTACACCCGCGCAGAAAAACGGTACCCAGTGCCTCTCACCGTTTGAATGAGACTCTGGTGAGCTTCTCCTAAGGCCTTACGTAGACGTCGGATGTGAACATCTACCGTGCGTTCTTCAACGTATACGTTACCACCCCATACTTGATCGAGCAGTTGGCTACGCGTATAGGCACGCTCTTGGTGCGTCATGAAAAACTGCAGCAGACGATACTCCGTCGGCCCCATTTCTAACGCCTTACCGTACGCACTCACACGATGGCTCACTGGATCTAATAGCAAACCATTAATTTCGATAGGGTCTTCGACACCTCGGGGGGTAGTGCGTCGCAATACTGCTTTTAAACGAGCCACCAGTTCACGAGGAGAGAAAGGCTTGGTGATATAATCATCCGCACCAGCCTCAAGCCCTTGAATTTTATTATCTTCTTCGCCTTTAGCGGTCAGCATGATAATAGGCACCTCGGCGGTGGCTTCTTCACGCTTTAAGCGTCTTGCAAGCTCAATACCGCTGGTGCCCGGCATCATCCAATCCAACAGAAGCAGATCTGGCTGGTGGTCAACCATCATTGCGTGGGCATCCTGGGCGTTATCCGCTTCAAGAACGCGATAGTCAGCCATTTCCAGCGCCACTGCGATCATCTCGCGAATAGGCGCCTCATCATCGACAATCAAAACGGTCTTGGCGGTCATTCCAGGGCCTCACGGTGTTCAATGAAAACTAATGTAAAAAAATAGTTCAAAAAAATTCAAAGACATGTCAGTGACAATAACACCATGACTTAATGACAATTTTATGACATAGAGGATATTTAGCCAGTTATTGGCCACCAACTTAGTGCAATACCTGCAAAAATTAACAACCCAGACCAATGGTTATTAAGAAACGCCTGGAAGCAACGGTCGCGCTCACGGCCAGCGATTAATCGTTGTTGATGAGCAAACGTAGCGGCCATAGCGACTAGCCCAAGCCAGAAAAAGCCACCTAAACCAACGAGCCATCCTGCCCAGGCAAGTAGTCCAAGTGTCGCCACTTGCAGCCCACCAATGATCAGACGATCAGCGCTACCAAACAGCACCGCGGTAGATTTGATGCCTATTTTGAGATCATCGTCGCGGTCGACCATGGCGTATTGAGTATCGTAGGCAACGGTCCACAGCACATTAGCGCTAAACAATAGCCATGCTTCAAACGGTACATGCCCCAAGATCGCACCGAATGCCATGGGGATCGCCCAAGAGAACGCAGCCCCTAACACCACCTGAGGTAAATGGGTGTAGCGCTTCATAAACGGGTAAATGAACGCTAAGACAACACCACCTATCGACAACAGCACCGTAAACCAATTGGTCAGTAGCACTAAAATGAAAGCAGTGGCTACCAACGCGATAAACAGCAGCTGCGCCTCGGTTTCACTGATACGACCAGTGGCTAGTGGACGATGTTTAGTGCGCTTTACATGGCCATCGAAATGACGATCAGCGTAATCATTAACCACGCAGCCCGCGGCGCGCATCACATAAACGCCAACAATAAAGATCAGTAGAACATTCCGCCCAGGCACGCCCTCTGCCGCTATCCACAGTGCCCACAAGGTGGGCCACATCAATAGCCAAGTACCAATCGGGCGATCCAATCGCATTAAATGTAAAAAATCAGCCACCCGAGCCCATCCCGTTGGCCTCAACAGAGAACGGTCCATGCTTACCTCTCAAAAAGAAAACGCTGGCGATAGCCTAGCGCGAAGACAGGGCAAGATCATCTGCCATGGTCGATAAAAAGTATTCCTGCACTAACAGCGATAGCCCACTGTGCTGAAACACTGAGCGCCGCCCCCATACACTGTCTAAAAGCGACGCAGGGTGTTCCGCGACAAAGCGTGGCTGATGGCGAGTGGCGTAGAGTGGCCCACGCACCAAGTCAGGCTGTTGAAACAACCAGCTGCCTAATGAACGCTCGCCAAGCCCCTCTAACCCCTTGCCTTGTAATTGACTGAGTGGCGCTACCGAGCGTGCGACTACCCAGGGCTTATCGCCGACACACAACGCGACTTCTCTCAGCCATGCGTAGCGGCGCGGTTCAATTCCCAGCGCTAGCGCTTCATCCCGCAGAGGTAAGCCAATCGTTTGACGTAACAATTGCACCCGAAACGCGTTTGTACCGCCTGCGACGGTTAACCGCATCGTTAAGGAGTCCGTCGAGGCCACCCACTGCCACCAAGAAGCACTCATTGCAGGACGAGCCGCAGCAACCGGGAGCCAGTGAGGAAATAGTCGATGAGGAAATAGGCAAGCTTGCCGAACAGTAGGGGCGATCACCAAAGTCTCCAAGGCGGTCAATACACAGAAAGCTAGTGTAACATGGTGACCTCACAGGCTTTTGTTCCGCCGACTTTTGGTGACTGCATGCCCTCACACGAGATATCGCGATATTCCCATTCGGCACTGATTATTATTGGCACCGGCATGGCGGGGATTGGCCTTGCGCGCGCCCTACGCCGACAAGGCGATACACGTGCCATTACCCTTATCAGTGCCGATAGTGGCGATGATTACAGTAAACCGCTGCTGTCTACTGGCTTTGCGAAACGCTTAACGCCAGACCAACTCGCCCAACGTGACGCCAGCGGCGTCGCAGAAGAACTGAATGCTGAGTTAATTACCCACACCCAGGTCGCACACCTGCATGTGGATAACCAATGCGTAGAACTCAGTAATGGCCAACAGCTTCACTATGACGATCTAGTGCTAGCCACTGGGGCAGCGCCCCATACGCCGTTCAGCGTTCCCGAGAGTGTCACCAAACGATGCTTTACCATCAACGACTTAGATGAGTATCGCCGCTTTTATGCCGCATTGGGCGCAGCGCCTACTCAACGTGTTGCGGTTGTTGGAGCCGGGCTGGTGGGCTGCGAATTCGCCAATGACCTCCATGCTGGCGGCCACCAAGTCACCCTCATTGCGCCAGAAAGCACCCCGCTGCAACGTCTACTGCCCGAGCCACTCGGCCAAGCGCTGGCGGATGCTTTCCAAGACGCTGGCACCCAACTTGCTTTAGGGCATAACCTGAAAACGCTCGCCCTTAGCGTCGATAATGCCCTATCACTCCATCTTGATAATGGCGACGTCTATGCTGCCGACATCGTATTACTCGCCACGGGCTTAGCGCCGCGCACTCAACTTGCTGAAGCAGCCGGGCTGGCGGTTAGCCATCGCGGTATTGTGGTTGATCGCCAGCTACGCACCTCTCAGCCGAACATATTTGCGTTGGGCGATGCGGCTTGCGTTGAGGGAATTAACGCTATGTATGTTCAACCCCTGCAGGCAAGCGTAAAAGCGCTAGCGACAACACTCGCCGGAAAACCAACCAGCGTCAGCTTTGGGGCGTGGCCCGTCATTGTGAAAACTCCATTACTTCCCGTGGTTGCCTACCCTCCAGCAACCACACCAGCACGGTGGAGAATTGAGGGAGAAGACGGTGACATGGCAGCCATTGCTGAAAATAAAGACGGCCGTTTGATTGGATTTGCGTTGACAGGCAGCTGCGTGAGAAGGAAAGTGGAGCTTTCCAGAGTAGCACCTGCGCTGCTAGGCTGATTTTCGCCGCCTTAGCGACTAGGCTAAAAAAGTTAACCAGCTGGGCAGTGCTTCTAACAACACAGATGAACTTACGCTTGATTTCCACATAGGGAGATACCTTTATGCGCAAACCTGAACTCGCAGCTGCAATTGCTGAAAGTGCTGATCTATCCAAAGATAAAGCAGGCCAAGTCCTGAACGTTATCTTGGACGAAATCACTAACAGCGTTGCCAAAGGCGAAGATGTCGCTCTGATTGGTTTTGGAACGTTTACCGTACGCCAGCGTGCCGCACGTACTGGCAAAAATCCCCAAACTGGCGCGCCGTTACAGATCCCCGCCAGCAAAAACGTTGCGTTCAAGCCGGGCAAAGCGCTTAAGGACGCCGTTTCCTAATGAAACTCAAGCTGACGCTGTGGCTACTGAGCTTACTGCTTAAAAGAGCCCTGCGGCGCAAGCCGCGCTTTCGCGAGCAACTTGAGCGAATGCGCGGTCTGGACTGGGGCGTTGCCACGGAAGATCTCAGCATTGCCCGGTATTATCGAATGGCGCCGAAAGGCATTGATACCGGCAAAGGGCTACCCGTTGATCTAGACCTTGAGCTTCGTTTTCGCGATCAGGATGCCGCGTTGAAAATCCTTAAAAAACCGACGCAACAGGCATTTCTAGATGGCATGGTAGCCGGTGAAGTCCGCCTAGTGGGCGACTCTGCCGATATGAATAAGCTTCAAAAGCTACTGAAAAATATGTAATAACTAACCCGCCACCTCAAGGTGGCGGGCTCCTTCCTAAGATTCTTCTTATTGCTCCTGCTATCTTTCAAGCAAAACGCTCACTGACTAGGCCCTCGTTGCCAAGCCTTACGCTTGTTCGGCTATGCTTTAAATAGAGATGCATGCTTTAAATAGCGATGCTTTAAGTAGCCATTGAGCACAACCGTTAAAAACGGTGGATAAAGACAAGCACACACACTTCCCTCTATACTAAGCATTAAACTAAAGTCTAAAAGAAGCGACCCATTAGAGACTCTATGCCTATTTCATTGCCTTTGCGGCGTCTATGGACCCTAGATAAGTTTGCCTACAGCCTGCGCGTGTTTATCGCGTTTAGCGGGGCGCTGCTGTTTAGCGGTTTTGCAGGTGACATCGCGCTGGTTATTCCGCTGTTTTTGGGCATTATTGCAAGCGCGCTTTCTGAAACCGATGACAGTTGGCAGGGGCGCTTGCAGGCGCTGGTGGTGACACTTGCTTGCTTTGCATCGGCCTCGTTTGTTGTTCAGTGGCTTTTCCCCTGGCCATGGCTGTTTGCAGTTGGGCTGGCAGTTTCTACCTTCACGTTAATTATGCTGGGTGCCATTGGTCAGCGGTACGCGACCATTGCGTCGGGCACGTTAATCCTGTCGATCTACTCAATGATCAACATTGAACAGCACGGTGGCGTGGATGAAGATGTGGCTTCCCGGCAGTTGCTGCTGCTTGCGGGAGCCGCGTGGTACGGGGTTATCTCAATCCTATGGTGCGCCCTTTTTTCGCGCCAGCCGGTTAAACAAAGCATGGCGCGGGTATATAAAGCGCTAGGTGAGTTTTTAATCTTGAAGTCTGCGCTGTTTGAACCTGTCCGCGGTGTCGATCTAGAGGCGCGTCGCGTGGCGCTCGCCAGACAAAACGGCAAAGTCGTCGATGCCCTCAACCAGGCGAAAGAGATGATTTTTCGCCGCTTAGAGGGGCAGCGTGGCAGCCGCAAGCTAAACCGCTACTTACAGATTTACTTTATCGCCCAGGATATACACGAGCGGGCAAGCTCGACCCACTACCCCTATAGCGCGCTCACCGAAGCATTTTTTCACCACGACGTGCTGTTTCGTTGTCAGCGTCTCTTAGACCAGCAAGGTCGCGCCTGCCGCCAGCTAGCCAAATCGTTGTTGCTTAACCGCCCGTTTGGCCATGAGCAGAGTGAGCAGGCACTGGCCGATCTACGCGCTTCTATCGACAACCTTAGCGAGCACGGTAAGCCCGAATGGCGTCCGCTTATCCACCCGCTCAATGCACTTGCCGATAACCTGTCTATCCTGGAAGCTCAGATTGCCAGTGCTCACAACCCAGACACTGACGATGATCGTCGTGATAGCTCGCTTTACGACCGCTCGCCCTCTAGCGTGTTAGAAGCGTGGAAACGCGTTCAGCTAAATTTGACGTTGGGTTCGCCCACGTTTCGCCATGCGGTGCGCTTATCTACCGCGCTGCTAGTTGGCTATGGATTGCTTCAGTGGCTTGACCCCGAGCAGGGGTTTTGGATTTTGCTCACCACGCTGTTCGTCTGTCGCCCTAACTTTGCCACCACGCGTCGTTTTCTGTCACAGCGCATCCTCGGCACGGTGCTTGGCCTCATTGCCGGTTGGGTATCCATTAGCTTGTTCCCTCAAGCCAGCATACAAAGCATGATTGCGGTGGCCGCGGGCGTGTGTTTTTTTGCTAACCGCGAGCGTCACTATATTATCGCCACCGCCTCTATCACACTGCTAGTGCTGTGCAGTTTTAACCAGGTCGGCGACGGTTTTAATCTGATCTTACCTAGGTTATTGGATACCTTGGTGGGTTCGTTGATTGCCGGGCTAGCAGTATTTTTTATTCTGCCTGACTGGCAAGGGCGTCGGCTGTATCGGGAGGCCGCAAAAGTCCTCACCAGCCACCGCCGTTATTTAGACGAGATTGTTCACCAGTATGAAGAGGGCAAGCAGGACGATTTGGCTTACCGATTAGCCCGCCGCAATGCTCACAATGCCGATGCAGCACTGTCAACGCTGCTCACCAATATACTCCACGAGCCGGGGCACTATCGCAAACAGGACGCCGACAGCGGCCTACGCTTTCTCGTGCTGTCTAACACCCTGCTAAGCCACTTATCGGCTCTTGGCGCTCACCGCCACCAGTTGGCTGAAGATGAGGATGACGCCGCGTTGGTGCCCCTTGCCAAGCGCATCAGCGAGCTGCTGGAACAACTGGCAGAACAGCTCAACAAGCGCCAACCCATCACGCCCTTAGCTGATCAAGTCAACGACCTACTCGCGCAGCTAGAGCAGACTACTTGCGACGCCTTCGATAGGCAGGATTCAGAGGGAGACGAACAAGCCATTGCTCTTTACCGCCCTATCCAAAGCCAGCTACGCTTGATTGCCGCTCAGCTAGGCCCTCTTGGTGAAGCCGCCAATCGCTTAACGGAGACGCCGAGAGAGAGCCACCAAGCAGCGAGCACCGCTGCTTAAGCGCTGTATCACTCCCTACACCTGCCCGTAGCGTCCGGCGGCTTCACCTAGCCAACGCCGCACTAATACAGCGGTAACTTCGGCATTGCCTTGCAGCGCCTGAGCTAGGGCGGTGACGCGCTCTAGCTGGTCGGCATCACGCTCAAGATCAGCAATTTTCATTTGGGCAAGGCCGGTTTGGCGAGTGCCAAGCACTTCGCCGGGGCCACGAATTTCCAAGTCTTTTTCGGCAATACGGAAGCCGTCTGTCGTTTCACGCATTACGCCCAAGCGCTCCCGAGAGCTTTTCGAAAGCGGCGGGTGGTAAAGCAGCACACAGAAGCTTTCCGTACTGCCGCGCCCAACTCGGCCACGCAGTTGGTGCAGTTGAGAAAGCCCCAGGCGTTCCGGGTTTTCGATAATCATCAGGCTGGCATTGGGGACATCTACGCCCACTTCAATAACAGTGGTGGCCACCAATAGGTCGAGCTCGCCCGTTTTGAAGGCCTCCATCACCTCAACTTTTTCGCTGGCCTTCATGCGCCCATGAATCAGACCAATAGCGAGTTCAGGCAGCGCCTGGGTTAGTTCATCGCGAGTGACTTCGGCGGCCTGACACTGCAGCACCTCAGACTCTTCAATCAGCGTACACACCCAGTAGGCCTGACGCCCATCACTGCAGGCGTTGCGAATGCGTTCGACCACTTCAGGCCGCCGCTCATCAGACACCACTACGGTTTTAACCGGCGTACGCCCTGGCGGCAACTCATCAATTACCGAGACATCTAAATCCGCGTAAGCACTCATGGCCAACGTGCGAGGAATGGGCGTCGCGGTCATGATCAGTTGGTGGGGCGTTAGCCCGCCTGCTTCGCCTTTCTCGCGCAGCGCCAAGCGTTGATGAACGCCAAAACGGTGCTGCTCATCAATAATTGCCAACCCCAAACACTGAAAGTGTACGTCGCTTTGAAACAGCGCATGGGTGCCCACCACCATACGGGCACGGCCATCGGCTATAGCGGCTTTAGCATCTAACCGCGCTTTACCTTTGAGCTTGCCTGCCAACCAAGCCACTTCGATGCCCAGCGGCTCAAACCAGGCTTTAAACGCCCGATAATGCTGTTCAGCAAGGATTTCCGTGGGAGCCATCATCGCTGCCTGACAATTGCCCGCCAGCGCCGAGAGCGCCGCCATCGCTGCAACGACCGTCTTGCCTGAGCCGACGTCGCCCTGCACGAGCCGTAGCATCGGGGCGGGCCGCGCCAGGTCTAGGCTAATCTCTTCCAGTACACGGCGCTGCGCACCGGTAAGGGCAAACGGTAACTGGGCTAAAAAGCGGGTTTGCAGGCTGCGCCCCGAAGGCAGCGATGGCGCACCATCCGCCTGAATACGTAACCGTACTTCACGCAGGCTGAGTTGGTGGGCCAGTAGCTCTTCCAGTGCCAGTCTACGCGTGGCGGGGTGATGGCCGTGGGCAAGCTGCTCTAAGTCCACATCCGGCGGCGGTTGATGTAACAGTTGCAAGCTTGCGTGCAACCCCGGCAGGCGGAAGCGCTGACGCAGGGCATCTGGAATAACGTCCGGAAGTAACTCAGGGGAGCGCTGCAGTAGCGTAAGCGCTTGCTGGGTAAGTGCGCGCAAACGCGTCTGATTCAACCCTTCAGTGGTCGGGTAAATCGGCGTGAAATACTCCTCAACCGGTGTATCGTTACCGCCGCTTAGCCGGTACTCAGGATGGTAAATTTCCAGCCCTGTTGCTCCCGCGCGCGCCTCCCCAAACGCACGCACCGTAACACCGGGGCGCATCTGTTGCTGCTGGGCAGGCGAAAAATGAAAAAAACGCAGGCTTAAAATACCGCTTCCATCGCGCACTCTGACTAACAAACTACGCCGACGCCCCTTAACAACATCGCACGCGGTGACTTCCCCTTCTATCACCGCCTCACTCCCTGCGCGCAGCAGGCCAATGGGCGTTAGCCGTGTACGGTCCTGGTAGCGCAACGGCAGGTGAAATAGCAGGTCGCTGACGCAGTCGATTCCCAAGCGCGCCAACTTTAGCGCAAGCGCTTCGCCAACCCCTTTCAACGACGAAACCGGTGCAGAAAGGTCACTCATGAGGACGGACTAGCAGTGTGTACAGGTTGCTGACATTGGCTAATCGCCTTAGCTAACACATCAATTGCTTTTGGGCGAGGAAAGCTTGCCCGCCACGCAATGGCAACGGTGCGCGAAGGCGCGGGCTCAACGAATGGCCGGCTCACTAGCATGGCATTTTCATACTGATCAGTGCCCAGCGCCGACTGTGGCAGTACCGTAATGCCTAATTTAGATGCCACCATATGGCGAATGGTTTCCAATGAGCCACCCTCAGCAATCAAGGTATTATTTGGGCTGTTAAGCTTTTGGGTAATCGCCGGACAGGCTTCTAAAATTTGATCGCGGAAGCAGTGCCCCTCCCCCAATAGCAGCAAACGTTCTTCTAACAAATCTTCTTTGTGGATCGCGTTACGACTTACCCAGCGATGGCTGGCAGGCATCAATACCTCAAAATGCTCGTCGTAAATCGGCTTGGTAACCACGTCGGTCTCTGTGAAAGGCAGCGCCACAATAATCACATCCAGCTCGCCACTGCGTAACTTTGTCCGCAGAGAACCGGTCATACCTTCTTCGATATACAGCGGCATTTGTGGCGCAGCGCTAGCCAGTGCTGGCACTAGGTGGGGAAATAAGTAGGGGCCTATCGTATAAATAGCACCAATGCGCAGCGGGTTAGCCAACTGGTCTTTTCCAGCATTCGCCATTTCGTAGATAAGTCGGCTCTGTTCCAGCACGCGCTGGGCTTGAGCAACGATTTTGTCTCCCAGCGGGGTGACCTGCACCGTTGATTTGGAACGTTCAAACAGCGGTGTACCAAGCTCGTCCTCAAGCTTTTTTACCGCCACCGAGAGTGTTGGCTGTGAAACATGACAGCGTTCGGCGGCGCGACCAAAGTGACGTTCTTGGGCAAGGGTTACGATGTAGCGTAGTTCTGTTAAAGTCATAGCGGTGCCAGTGGCATCCTCTCGTTGCAGCTCGTTACAGTCATCGTGATAGCGAGATGGAAAAGGACAAACAAACCCTATTGAAGATGGCACATCTCATAGGGACTTTGTATCTGATAGGGAATATTAATCAAGAGGAGTGACCAAGGTGAAGCAAACGGTACTGATTATTGGCTGCGGAGATATCGGCATAACGCTCGGACGCGAGCTACTCAGTGAGGGCCACCATGTTATCGGCGTACGCCGTCACACCGAGGCATTAAAAGACACCGGCATTGAGCCGTTGGCGCTTGATCTTAACGACCTTGAAGGCGCTGGTGCTGACGCTCTGCCTCACGCTGACTACGTTATCTATACGGTCAGCGCTGACCGTTTCGAGGAGAGTGCCTACCAAAGCGCCTACCCGGATGGCCTCAATCGTGTGCTTGGCGTGCTGGAGCAACATAAAACCCCGCCGAAACGTATCTTTTTTGTGTCGTCGACCAGTGTTTATGGCCAGCAGGAAGGCGAAGTCGTCAATGAAGACAGCCCAACCGGTTCGACCAGTTTTTCTGGCAAGCTGATGTGCAATGCTGAACAAGCGCTGATTAACCATCCGATTCCCGGCACGGTTGTGCGCTTTTCGGGTATTTACGGCCCTGGCCGTGATCGTTTGATTCACCAGGTCGCGGAAGGCCGTATTGCCGCGGTGACCCCCGTCAGCTACTCCAACCGTATTCACCGTGATGACTGCACCGGTATTTTGGCGCACTTAATTCGTTGTCAGGAAAAAGGCGCGCCACTCGCCGACCTTTACCTAGCTAGCGACTGCGAGCCTGTCACCCTACATAACGTGATGGCGTGGTTAGCCAAACAGCTCAAGGTTGAATCTACCGAGACCATGCAGTCACCCCTACGCCGTCGCACTAGTAAACGCTGCGATAATAGCCGCATCCGTGAAACAGGTTATGAATTTCGCTATCCGACCTACAAAGAAGGCTACGCACAGGTGCTAAAAGAGGGTGGTTTCTTAACGCCACAAAAAGCCTAACCGTCGCGCTATTCCTCTGCACGATCCTCAAAAAAAGCGAGCACTTGATGATCGAGTGCTCGCCCGTTCTTACAGAAGACTGTTACTGAAAATAGTTACTGAAAATAGTTACTGGAAACAGTTACTAAAGACAGTCGGCTCAGTGGCTTAGTCGCCAATGACCATCACAGCTTCTGCTTCTACTTGACTACCTTTGGGTAACGCTTTGACGCCGACCGCTGCACGAGCAGGGAAAGGCGACGAGAAGAACTCTTCCATCACCTTGTTCACGATCGCAAAGTTATCCAAATCAACTAGGTATAAGTTGAGTTTGACGATATCGCCCAGCGTACCGGCAGCCTCTTCACACACCGCCTGAAGATTGGTAAATACTTGACGCGCTTGTGCTTCAAAGTCGTCAGAGACAATTTCCATTGTCTCGGGGTTCAGCGGGATCTGACCCGACAGATACACTGTGTTGCCAGCCTTAATCGCTTGAGAGTAAGGGCCGATGGCAGCGGGGGCTTTTTCAGTATTAATAACTGCTTTGTTGCTCATGAGATAGCACTCTCCTGTCGTGTTTAATATATTTTTAGAGGTAAGTGATAAATAAGGTGATAGCGTTAACCATTAATTTTAATGGCCCGCCATAGCCGTTGCCGCCAGCCCATTGCCAGCCGCCTACTAACGGGCGATTAATTAGTCATTCTAGTTATTTTGCCGACATTAGGCAGATTGCGAATACGCTTAATAATGCGCGCAAGATGCACCCGGCCTTTCACCGATAAGGTTAAATTAACAATTGAAAGCCGCGCATCACGCTCTTCAATGCCGATACGCTCGATATTGGCATCGGCATCGGTCACCACGCCCGCCAGCTCGGCTACCAGCCCACGACGGCTCTCAATTTCGATGCGCAGCGCGACCGGGAAGTCTTCATCTATACTGTCTGACCACTCAAGAGCAAACAGCTTCTCTGGATCGTTTTTACGATCACCAAGGTTTTTGCACTCACTGCGATGCACCACCAGTCCCTTGCCAACCGATAAGTGACCGACAACAGGGTCGCCCGGCAACGGATGACAGCAGCGGGCAAAATTAATCACCATGCCTTCGCTACCGCTAATCACGACGGCTTTTTCGCTATCTCCACTGAGAACGTAGTCAGCATTGCCGCCATTGGAAACATCAACCAAGCGCCGCGCCACCACATGGGCCATGCGATTGCCTAAGCCCAGAGACTCTAACAAAGCATCTAGCGAAGCGACATCCAGCTCTTTAAATGCTTTAGCAAAAACACTTTCATCCAGCTCTTCCAAGCTGGTTTCAAATGGCGCCAGCGCCTTATTCAACAACCGCCGCCCTAAGATAACCGCTTCTGCCTGCTGCTGGTGCTTCAATGCATGGCGTATTGCAGAACGCGCTTTTGCTGTCGTGACGAAGTTGAGCCATGCCAAGTTAGGCCGTGCCCCAGGAGCAGTAATAATTTCCAGGGTTTGACCACTTTCAAGACGCGTTGAGAGCGGGGCTAAATGGCGATCAATACGACAAGCAATACAGTTATTGCCAATATCGGTGTGTACGCTGTAAGCAAAGTCGATCACCGTTGCGCCCTGAGGCAACTCCATGATGTCGCCTTTGGGGGTAAATACGTAGATATCGTCTGGGAAAAGGTCGTTCTTGACGTGCTCAATAAACTCTAGCGAGTCACCCGCATGGCGCTGCATTTCGAGCAGCCCTTTTACCCAAGCGCGGGCGCGGGCATGGCTGCCTTCGGCAATGGGGTGGGTTGTTTGCCCTGCTTTATAGAGCCAGTGGGCAGCGATACCATTATTAGCCATCGCTTCCATTTCACGGGTGCGGATCTGCACTTCAATGGGCATCCCACCCTGACCAAACAGCGTCGTATGAAGGCTTTGATAGCCGTTGGCTTTCGGGATGGCGATATAATCTTTAAATCGCCCTGGCACGGGCTTATAGAGATTATGCACCACCCCTAAAATGCGATAGCAGCTAGCAACATCTTCGGTAATGATGCGGAAGCCGAAGACATCCATAATTTCCGCGAACGGCTTACGCTGGTCGCGCATCTTTTTATAAATCGACAGCAGATGTTTCTGTCTACCGATCACGGTGCCTTTAAGCCCTTCATCGTCCAGGCTCTGCTGTAGCGATGACTGAATTTCTCGCATCGCGCTACGGCGGTTCCCCCGCGCGCTAGCTACCGCGCGCTTGATGCGCTCTGAACGCATTGGGTGAATAGCCTGGAAAGAGAGGTCTTCAAGTTCAACACGAATCGTATTGATACCTAAACGTCCCGCAATACGGGCATAAATTTCTAGCGTTTCTCGGGCAATACGACGCTTTTTATCTGGGCGCAATGCTCCCAGCGTACGCATGTTATGCAGACGGTCAGCCAATTTGACGATGATGACGCGGATATCCCGCGACATCGCTAACACCATCTTCTGGAAATTTTCCGCCTGGGCGACGGCTTTGTCTTCAAAGGTGATCTGGGTCAGCTTGGAAACACCATCCACCAGTTCGGCGACCGGCTTGCCAAACTGCGCAGACAGCGCCTTTTTCGAGACGCCCGTATCTTCAATGACATCGTGCAGCATGGCCGCCATCAAACTTTGATGGTCCATGTGCATATTAGCCAATATGTTAGCGACCGCTAATGGGTGGGTCACATAAGGCTCACCAGAGCGACGGCGCTGGCCATCGTGAGCCTGCTCAGCATAATAGAAAGCGCGCTTGACCTGCTGTATTTCGTCTGGAGGTAAATAGCCGCCAAGTCGATCGGCCAGGTCATCAATGGTGAACATTTACCGCGCCCCTAGTCGCTTCTAAGTCCAGTCTTTAGTAAACCTTAGTCGTCGATATGTGTCGTAGGCGTCATTGCTGGGCGCGTACGAACCGGGGCTTCAACCGGCTCATCTAGCACGCTGTGATCAACCAGGCCGGCGGCTATTTCACGCAGAGCCATAACGGTAGGTTTATCGTTCTCCCAGGGCAGCTGCGCTTCACGGGAGCCACGGGCAAGCTGGCGCGCGCGCTGGGTAGAAATCATCACCAGTTTGAAGCGGTTCTCAACATTTTCTAGACAATCTTCAACGGTTACGCGAGCCATGGGGGCCTTCCTGTAATGACAACGCTGGGCCAGCGTTGTGGTGAAACGCCGCTGGCCCAGCAAAAAAAGTGGTAATGGAATCTGCTAGATTACTCGACGCTAGGCGCTTGTGACAAGAGCGCATCGAGTAGTGGCGCATGACGCACCTGCATCGCCTCACGTGTTAGGCGGCGACTGATCACCAGCGACTGCAACTCTTGCAGCGCTGTGGTGAAATCATCGTTGATGACTAAGTAGTCATATTCATCAAAATGGGACATTTCGCTAACAGCATCACGCATACGCCGAGCAATCACTGCGTGCTCATCGGTTCCGCGGCTAGAAAGGCGCCGTTCTAGTTCGCTACGCGAGGGTGGCAAGATAAAAATCGACACTGCCGAGGGCATTTGCGCTCGTACCTGCTGAGCGCCCTGCCAGTCGATCTCTAAAATAACGTCTTGCCCCGCATCCAGAACAGCTTGCGCCGCACAGCGAGACGTACCGTAGTAATTATCAAAGACTTTGGCATACTCAAAGAACTCACCGCGCTCAATCATCGCTTCAAAGTCGGCTACGTGAGTAAAGTGATAGTTCACACCATCTACTTCCCCCTCGCGTTTAGCTCGCGTGGTATGTGATACCGAGACCTGAATGCCATCCAGGCTCTCGATCAGCTCGCGGACCAAGCTGGTTTTACCAGCACCCGACGGGGCAGAAATAATAAAAAGCGTACCCTGGGACATGAAGCGCTTCCCTAATTAGCGAAAGATAGTTAGCAAAAGATAGATAGCGAAATGATAGTCAGCGAAAGATCGTTGATGAAGATAAACAGCATAACGACAATACGTTGTACTGTTTATCAAGCACTGCGAATAAGGTTCTGCAAATAAAGTAGCGCGCAGTATCGCACACCTATGCTATGGACTGTAGCGTTTCGGCGCAGTCCCAAGGAGGTCGTTATGCGCAGCACGATCATTATTTTATGCTTCATTGCCCTGGGCGTAGCCTTGCAAAAAGGCTTGATTGAGATTCCCCGCCATTGGGCCCCCTGGGCGCCACTCTCTATCGATGATCCAATAACGCCCATCACCCAGCTAAAGCTCAAACGTCTAAACGATGACCGGGAGGCCTGTTTAGCCGCACTGGACACCGTGCCAAAAAGCGAACTTAGCTACACACCTTTAGCCGATTATTCCCCAACCGCTAGCTGCCCACTGACGAATATCGTGCGTATGCAATCTAGCAGCGTTCGTTTTAGCCAAAGCTTTGTCGCTAGCTGCCCAATGGCGCTTGCCTGGGTAATGTACGAACGCCATGCCCTTCAACCTGCTGCCCTGGAAATCATGGGTAGCCGTGTGGCCCAAGTCGATCACGTTGGCAGCTTTGCCTGCCGTAATATTTATGGCCGCGAAACGGGTAGGCGCAGCGAGCACGCCACCGCTGAGGCCCTGGATGTGGTGGGGTTTCAGTTTGAAAATGGCCAACGCGCTACACTAAGCAACCACTGGGATAACGGAGGCAAAACCGGAGCGTTTTTAACAGCAGCGAGAGATGGCGCCTGCGACACCTTTGGCAACGTATTGGGGCCAGACTACAACGCCGCACATGCTGATCATTTTCACCTAGGCATGCGCGGCTTTCGGCTATGTCGTTAGTAAACACTCACTGATAACGTTCAGCCGTAGCGAAAGTGCGCTTCTCAAGCCAGCGGCCCCAAGCAAAAATCACTAGCCCGCATAGCGCTAAACCGGTACCGACTAACCCCGTGCTCGACCAACTAAAACCTGCGCTAATCACCAGCCCCGCTAACCACGCCCCTAACGCATTGGCTCCATTAAAAGCGGCATGGTTTAGCGAAGCCGCCATCGTTTGGGCATCTTCTGCCACATCCATTAAACGAGTCTGCAGCGCTGGCGCTAGCGCCATGCTAGAACCGACTAATCCTACAAATAACAGCCCCGTCCAAACATTATTGGCAGCAAAATAGAACAATCCTTGAATTACAGCGCACCACACCAGGGTAGCGGGAATCGCGCGCATCAGGTTCTTGTCCGCTGCACGACCACCGATCAAATTCCCAGCGATAGAGCCAAGACCAAAGATGACCAGCACTAGCGGCCCCAGCGCTTCACTCATACCCGCTTGCTGCGTAAGCGTAGGCATGACATAACTAAAAATAGCGAACATACCGCCACAACCAATACAGGCAATAGCCACCGTCACCAGCACACGCTGCTTTATCAATGCCGACAGTTCACGTAGCGGGCTTGCCAAAGCATCGAACGGCTGCACAGGTACCCACAGACGAATCAATAGCGCGGTCAACAGGGCAATAATGCCTACGGCTGCAAAGGCAATTTGCCAGCCAAACAGATTGCCCGTCCACGTGCCTAGCGGCGCGCCAATCAGAATCGCCAACGTCAAGCCCATCATTACCCGAGAAATAGCGCGTGCGCGCTGATCAACCGGCACTGCGCCAGCCGCTACCAAAGCGGCTACGCCAAAGTAAGCACCGTGGGGTAACCCGGCAATAAAGCGCAGTCCAACAAATGACCAAAATCCCGGCGCCATGGCACTGGCGATATTACCGATAGCAAATACCAGCATCAGCACAATCAGCAACGCACGCTTTGGTACCCGCGCAGCAAAGGCAGATATCAGCGGCGCGCCCACAACTACGCCCAGGGCATAACTACTGATGGCATAGCCCACCTGAGGCACCGTAACGGCGAGATCTTCCGCAACACGGTTCATTAACCCCATAATGACAAATTCGCTGGTGCCAATACCAAACCCGCCTAACGCCAACACGACTTCTGCCAGCCGCGGGTTACGTGCCAATCCCGATGACGACGCCTGCATACTTTTCTCCCCCAGGCGCATTCAACACCTGCTCAACAAAACGGTCTTGTATCGCTGCAAATGATCGCAGGATTAGACAAAAGTAGAAATACGCAACACCAAAAAAGTTAGCCAGCGAACGAGGCAATTCCGACGGATTACAACGCTAATATCCCAGGGAGCCTCTGATTAACGTTATGAGTGCAGGCCAGACAAGGCAAAAATCAACGAAAAAGCGGAGTTTACGGGTTGTAAATGAGCATTTTGAGGCGATTTTTAACGCAGTATGGACAAACGCAATAGTTAATCAGAGGTTTTCTAGTTTTGTTAGTGTGTTTTTAAACTTATAAGTAGGTGAAATGTTCATGACACTAGAGACTATCGAGTACGCCATGGAGGCACTGGCGAAAGCAGACTCCGATATTGCCCGTGCTTATCCCCTGGTGGGAGCACCCGCGCCGCGTCAACGCGATCAAGGCTTCGCAACGTTTTTTAGTACGATTGTTAGCCAGCAGATTTCGACGGAAGCAGCGCGCGCTATTATGGGCCGTGTCACTTCATTGCTACCCGAATTGCACGCGCAAGCAGTGATGGACGTTGAAGACCAAGCGCTGCGTGATGCAGGGCTTTCCTGGCGCAAAGTAGCCTATGCCAAAGGGTTGGCGGAGGCAGAGCTTGCCGGCACATTCAGCGCCGATGGGCTGGCCATGCTGAGCGATGACGAGGCGATTGCCGCCATCACTCAACTACGTGGTTTTGGCCGCTGGAGCGCCGAAATTTACCTGATGTTTTCGCTCCAACGCGCGGATATATTTCCCGCCGACGACCTTGCCTTACGTGTAGCGCTTGGCCGTCTAAAAAAGCTGGAAGACAAACCCACGCCTAAACAGGCTCGCCAGTTAGTTGAACACTGGGCCCCCTGGCGTAGCGTGGGTTCGCTATTTTTATGGCACTACTATCGTGGAGAGCCGCTTTAAGGGACGACCTTACCCGTTAGATCATCGTCATGATCAGAAGGCGCTGGCGGCGCTATGAGTGCCTCAGGCTGAGCAATAAAGCGATACGCTAGTGCCCCTAACGCTGCGCCGATCATCGGTGCTATCCAGAACAGCCACAGCTGAGCTGTCGCCCAATCTCCTACATATAGAGCAACGCCCGTACTACGCGCTGGATTCACCGAGGTATTGGTCACCGGAATACTGATCAGGTGAATCAGCGTTAAGCCCAAGCCAATCGCCAACGGCGCAAATCCTGCAGGTGCGCGACCATCGGTTGCCCCCATAATGATGAAGATAAACATCATGGTCATTACGACTTCCGTTAGTAACGCCGCCGTCATGCTATAACCGCCGGGTGAATGCTCTCCGTACCCATTCGATGCAAACCCAGCCGACACATCAAACCCTGCTTGGCCATTCGCAATCAGATACAGCACGCCACCGGCAACAACGGCACCCAGTACTTGCGCACCAATATAGTAAGGCAGCTCTTTAGCAGGAAAGCGTCCGCCCACCCAAAGCCCAATCGACACCGCAGGATTTAAATGGCACCCCGAAATATGTCCAATCGCATACGCCATCGTAACAACCGTTAAACCAAAGGCCAGCGACACCCCTAATAGGCCAATGCCGACTTCTGGAAAAGCCGCTGCTAACACCGCGCTGCCACAACCGCCCAATACTAGCCAGAACGTACCAATTAACTCCGCCACGTACTTTTTCATATCCCTACTCCTCTAATGACCAAGCATCATTGGGAATACTGCGCCAGCGAGTTAAGCACCCATAAAGACGCTTATTGATGTGTACGCAGTAATGCGCGCACTCAGTGCACGCCATTTTTTTAATTAACTTAAAGTTAGAAACTAGTTCTTAAAAACTAGGTCTTAAAACTAGGCGAATTGTTAATTTTTATTACAGCAAATTAGCGTAAAAAATTATTCAAACAAGCACCTAAAGAAAAGACAAGCTTTTATATAACAGCCTCTAAAAATGGGCAATCAAATATCACCGCCGATATCAAAATAAACAATAAGAAACAATCATCACATCAGTCATTATGTGCTAAAAAATCATGAATCAATTAAATAGATAAAAAGTATTTCTTTAATACTGAGCTTTTAACTGGACAGTATTCATCATTCACAGAGCGCCACGCGCGAGTGATTAGCAGAAGTAAAAATACAAAAAAGAGTGTTAAGGTTGCGCTGGAATTGATCCGTTTGGGTAAGCAGAAATGGGCAATAGGCCGAGAATACCGGCGAGAGACGTGCAACTGAGAGATCGCAAGATGCGCATGGGGGGTGTCCAACCAAACTGGAAGCAATAGTGAACCTGTCGCCCACCCCACATCGTGAGTAGCGCAAATGCAACGCTTTAGATACTAGAAGCATCAGTGTTACCTAACCCTTCAATTTATAATCGGCAACAACGCTGCAGCCCGCTTTATCAAAATTGCGTCACCACCGTCACGCCTGCCCCTTCGAACTTATCCATGTTCATCAGCGCGCCAATCGATTGCTCAAGAGTAATACGCTTGCCGATCAGCCTTTCAGGCGCCAACTTTCCAGACTGGATCATCGCCAGCATGGCGTCATAACGGTGCGCCTGCATGCCATGACTGCCCAGTATTTCAAGTTCGTGGGCAATAACCTTACTCATGGGAATAGCAGGTGTGCTGTTCTCAGCCAACATCAGCCCAACCTGAATATGCTTGCCGCGTTTGCGCAGATTGCTGATGGAGTTAAAACAGGTCGTCGGGTGGCCTAACGCATCCAGAGAGACATGAGCGCCTCCCTGGGTTATTTCTGCCACTGCCTCAACCACACCGGCAACCTTGGCAGCATTCACAGTGGCAACGGCGCCCAATTGACGAGCCAGGTGAAGCGCCTCTTCCGAAATATCGATGGCCACCACATTGGTGCCGACGGCGTTGGCAATCATCACGGCAGAGAGGCCAACCCCACCGCAACCGTGGACGGCCACCCACTGGCCTGCGGAGGCTTGGCCCTGATCGACAACCGCCCGAAAAGAGGTAACGAACCGGCAACCCAAACTCGCCGCCGTTGCAAAATCCAATGTCTCTGGCAACGCAACCAAATTGACATCGGCGTAGTGAATACTCACATACTCAGCAAAGGATCCCCAGTGCGTGAAACCCGGTTGAAACTGGCTATCGCACACCTGGTGGTTGCCAGAGTGGCACTCAGGGCAAGTGCCGCATCCACCAACGAAGGGAACTGTGACGCGGTCGCCAATGCGCCATTTTTTTACGTCTTTACCCACGGCCTCGACAACACCGGAAAGCTCATGCCCCGGCACATGAGGAAGTTGAATATCAGTGTCATGCCCTACCCAGCCATGCCAGTCACTGCGGCAAACGCCTGTCGCCATCACTTTCACCACAACCCCATGCGGCTCGGGGGTGGGATCAGGCAATTGCTGGATCTGTGGTGGGGCGGAAAATTTCTCAAAAACAACGGCTTTCATGAGTAACTCCTAGGCATTTTTAGTTGGTTCAATATAACCAACCACGCCTGAAATTACTTTTCTGATAAATGGACACAAAGGCTGATTTTGAAGCACTCTTTCCACTAATTGCATAAATATGAAAGAGTGCTTCAAGTGAGCCAACTGGATAAAGTAGACGCAGAAATAGTCGATAGCCTTCAAGCCGATGGCCGGCTATCCAACGCCAAGCTGGCCGAGCGGCTGGGAATGAGCGAAGCCACCTGCTGGCGACGCCATAAACGCCTGGAAGAATTAGGTGTGATCGAAGGCTATCAAGCCACACTGAACCGCCGACAGCTAGGCGGCAACGTGCTGGCGTTTGTGCAGATCACCTGCACCCAGCACAGCGAGGCGGCCACTGCGGAGTTTGAACGCATTATCCAGGCCAGCTCCCGGGTGCTCAGCTGCCACAACACCACCGGCGAGGCGGACTTTCTCTTGCAGGTGATCGCCCGCGACCTTGATGATTACAGCCGCTTCGTGGAAAAGGTGTTACGCCAGTTACCGGGGATATCAAGCATCCGCTCCAATATCTCCCTGCGAGAAATGAAGGCGACAAGTCACTTGCCGGTTGGAGAGTTGCTAGGCCTGTAAGCGAATTAGTCGGGTAGGTTGTGAAAATAGGAAATAGGCTGCCAGCAGGCTTTACGCACTTGAATAACTTCTGCAGCAGGCTGCGGTACGATAAGTAATAAACAGAAAACCAGATACAGTAGTATCCAAAATAGGCCTAAAAAAGCTAAAATGGATACAGTAATATCCTTTTTAGGAATGCATAGCTTATGCACCGTTTTCTGCTGTTAGACGATACCGATGTCCAGCAAGCCTTTGCGACTCACCTGCGCCACTTACGCGAACAGGCCAAGTTATCCCGTGCGGCTCTGGCGGAGCGCAGCAACGTTCCCGCTCCCACTATCAAAAAATTCGAGCTCACCGGGCAAATCTCGTTTCGCCAGCTGCTGTTGCTATGGCAAAGCCTAGACGACTTGGCACGGCTATATTCGCTGACCCAACAAGACGCACCCAACACAAAGACACCCTCCTCTATCGAAGAGGTGCTCAAAGATGGCCTTTAAACCCACGCAACGGCTGAACGTGACCCGCACGCTATCAACCGGGGAACAGGTTGCTGCGGGCGTATTAGCGCAAAACCGCCAGGGGGTATTTTTTCAGTACGCGAAAGGCTATGAGGAACGACATGGCAACCTATCGCCCTTTACGTTACAGCAAGGCCTAGCGATTCAGCCCGCCCCTAAAACACCGCATCAAGGGCTGCACGGCGTATTTGGCGACTGTTTACCCGATGGGTGGGGACTGCTGCTACAAGACCGGGTATTCCGTCAGCATGGTATAGCGCCTATGCAGCTTACGGCGATGGATCGACTGGCATTTGTTGGCCAGCGCGGCATGGGCGCACTGGCCTTTGAGCCAACATCAGATGCTGCGCCGACACAAAGCGATAATGAACACCTAGCGACACTCGGGCTCCAAGCACAAGCCGTTTTTGATGGGCAAACCGAAGACGTATTGAGTGCTCTAGTCGCAGCGGGTAGCTCCGGTGGAGCAAGGCCAAAAGCACAGCTTTTTATGGCTCCAGGCCAATTCAGCGAGTGCCGAACCAAAGCTCGGCCAGAGGATGACGCGTGGCTGGTCAAGTTTACCTCCCAACATTTGCCTTTGGGTCACGAAGAAGGCCTATGCGAAGCGGTATACCTGGAGTTGGCTAAAAAGGCAGGCCTTGAGCCGCCGGAATGGCAGTTGCTGCGCATACCGACGCCGCAGGGGGAACGCGCTTGGCTTGCCATCAAACGGTTTGATTGGATTAATCAAAGCCCTGCGGGGCGTCTGCATATGCATAGTGCCTGTGGTCTGCTGGATGCCGACTTTCGAACTCCTAGTCTTGATTACGCCGACCTTATCAAAGCCAGCCGCCAGCTGTGTAAATCCCCCGCCGTCGGACAACTCCAATTCCGACGCGCCCTGTTTAACCTGTTTGCCTGCAATCAGGATGATCACAGTAAAAACTGGGCGTTTTTGCAGGACGACCGAGGCGAATGGAAACCAGCGCCCTTTTATGACGTGACGTTTAGCCCTCACCCTTATGCAGAACACGCGACTGCTTACATAGGCTACGGTAAGCAGCCGCCTCTAAAAGCCATTCAGCAGCTAGCTGGGCATGCAGGCTTTGCCAACTGGAAACAGGCTCAGCCGTATGTTCAGGAGATCGTAGACGTTATGAGCATTTTCCCAACCGTGGCAAAAGACCTTGGTGTGAAAGCCAGCACGATTGAGCTGATCACCCAGCGATTGAATCGAGCGTGGCAGGAGAACAAGGAGCTTTTACTCAGTTAACGATGGCTGTTTGCAGATGGCTCCTTAAAGAAGATCAATGGCGAGGAATACACTCCGCACACAAGCGTTATCGCTCGCCCAAAAAGTTATAATCAGCTCCAATTTTCAAAGCGTAAAGCTGATAGCGACGAACCCCATTAGCTTTGTGTGCTGTTTGATTGCAAAGTACACGATATTTTTCAGCGTGTGGCTGCTAGTTCGGTGCGGCCATGCCCGTAATGTAAGGATCCCAAATGGCCATTAAGAAGAACGAGCTCTACTCATCCCTTTGGGCAAGCTGCGATGAACTGCGCGGCGGTATGGATGCCAGCCAGTACAAAGACTATGTGCTGACCCTGCTGTTTATGAAGTACGTTTCAGATAAGTACAAAGGTGACCCCTACGGCATGATTGTAGTGCCGCAAGGAGCCAGCTTTGACGATATGGTCGCGCTAAAAGGCGATAAGGAAATTGGCGAGCGTATCAACAAAATCATCAGCGCACTGGCCGAGCAGAACGAACTGAAGGGCGTGATTGATGTGGCCGACTTCAATGATGAAGACCGGCTGGGTAAAGGCAAAGAGATGGTGGATCGCCTCACCAAGCTGATCGGCATCTTTGAAGGGCTGAACCTCTCCGCCAATCGCGCCGATGGCGATGACCTTTTGGGTGATGCCTACGAATACCTGATGCGCCACTTCGCCACCGAATCCGGCAAATCCAAAGGCCAGTTCTATACGCCGTCGGAAGTCTCGCGCATTCTGGCAAAGGTGATCGGCATTAGCCCAAGCACACCGCAGGACGCCACGGTGTACGATCCGACATGCGGTTCGGGCTCACTACTGCTTAAAGTCAGTGATGAGGCACCGCGTGGCCTGTCGATTTTCGGCCAGGAAATGGACAACGCGACAAGCGCCCTCGCGCGTATGAACATGATCCTGCACAACACCGCCACGGCCAAAATCTGGCAAGACAACACGCTGAGTGCCCCTCAGTGGAAGGACACTAACGGCCAGCTGAAAACCTTCGATTTCGCCGTGGCCAACCCACCGTTCTCCAACAAAAACTGGACGAGCGGCCTCAACCCCAACGAAGACGAATATGGTCGCTTCACCTGGGGCATACCGCCGGAAAAAAACGGCGACTACACCTTTCTACTGCACATACTGAAAAGCCTGAAAAGCACCGGCAAGGGGGCGGTCATTCTGCCCCACGGCGTGCTATTTAGGGGCAATGCCGAAGCCCGCATTCGTGAAAATCTCATCAAACAGGGCTATATCAAAGGCATTATTGGCCTGCCCGCCAACCTGTTTTACGGCACCGGCATACCGGCCTGCATTATTGTGATTGATAAAGAGAACAGCCACGCGCGTAGCGGTATCTTTATGATCGATGCCAGCAAAGGCTTTATGAAAGAGGGCAACAAAAACCGCCTGCGCAGCCAGGATATCCACAAAGTCGTCGATGTCTTCACCAAGCAGCTAACACTGCCGCGCTACAGCCGCATGGTGCCTTTAGCTGAAATCGCCGCTAATGAGTACAACCTCAATATTCCGCGCTACATCGATTCAAGCGAGCCGGAAGACCTGCACGACCTCAGTGCCCACTTGCAGGGCGGTATCCCCACGCGTGATGTCGATGCACTAAACGACTACTGGCAGGTATTTCCCGCCATGCGCGCCACGCTGTTTACCGATGAACGCCCCGGCTACTGCCGTTCGCTGGTGGCCGCTGCCGAGGTAAAAAGCAGCATACTCAACCACCCGGAATTTACCGCGTTTGCCCGCCAAAGCCTGCAGCCCTTTTCACGCTGGCGTGAGCGTGCAGCCCTGAAGCAAATAAGCATTGGCGACAAACCCAAAGAGCTGATTCACACCATTAGCGAAGACCTGCTGGAAAGCTACACCAGCCAGCCTTTGTTGAGTAAATATGACATCTACCAGATCCTGATGGACTACTGGGCAGAAGAGATGCAGGACGATGTCTATGTGCTGATACAGGATGGCTGGTCAGCCGGTAGCGTCATGCGCAAACTGGTGGTAAAAAAAGGCGAAAAGCTAAAAGAAACGCCCGACCTCATCATCAATAAAACCAAGTACAAGGCCGAGCTTATTCCACCCGCGCTGATCGTTGCGCGTCACTTTGCTGACGAACAGGCCCGTATTGATGCACTACAAACCGCGGTAGACAGCGCCACACAAGCGCTGGAAAGCTATATTGAGGAAAATAGCGGGGAAGATGGCCTGCTAAATGATGCTTTGAACGACAAAGACAAGGTCACTAAGGCGACGGTTACAGCGCGCCTAAAGCTTGCCACCGACCCCGATGAAAAGGCAGCGCTAAGGCAGGCTAAAAAGCACTTCGATGCCGAAGCTAATGCTAAAAAAGCACTCAAAGATGCCCAAGAAGCGCTGGATATTACGGTGTTCAAGCACTACTCAACACTTAGCGAAGCCGAAATCAAAACGCTGATCGTTGAAGACAAATGGCTCGCCACCCTGGAAAGCCAGATCGAAGCGGAGATTGAGCGCGTGACGCAGCAGCTTGCCAACCGCGTGAAAGAGCTGGAAGAGCGCTATGCCGAGCCGCTCCCTGCTATTACCCAATCAGTTGAGCAATTAAGTGACAAAGTAGCACAACATTTACGCGCCATGGGGCTAAGCCTATGACGGAGAAGAACCCATCGGCATTGCATAGCCTGGTTAGCGCGATTGCCCAGCAGATAGAGCAAGCACGCGGGCAGGTGCGCCAAGCCGTGAATACGGCCATGGTACAAAGCTACTGGGAAATAGGCCGCCTGATTGTAGAGCATGAACAGCAAGGCAGTAGCCGGGCCAAGTACGGTAAACAACAGCTCCAGCAGCTTTCGCACCAGCTTACCGAGCGACTGGGTAAAGGCTTTGATGTCACCAACTTGCGTAATATGCGCCGCTTTTATCAAGCCTTTCCAATTCGGGAGACAGTGTCTCTCGAATTGAGCTGGTCGCATTACAATCTGCTGTCCAAGGTAGACAACCCGAGTGCTCGGGCGTGGTATCAACAAGAGGCGAAACAGCACAGCTGGAGTGTTCGCGCCTTAGAGCGCCAGATTAGCACCCTCTATTACGAGCGCCTGCTGGCCAGCCAGAACAAAGCCTTGGTAGAACAGGAAGCGAAAGACAATACCCAGCCACTAGCGGAAACCGCCAAGGACTATCTGCGCGACCCCTACATTCTGGATTTCCTTAACCTACAGGATAAAACCTACCAGGAAAGCCAGTTAGAACAGGCGATTATCAGCAATCTGCAGCAGTTTCTGCTGGAACTGGGCAAAGGCTTTGCGTTTGTGGAGCGCCAGCAACGCATCCGCTTTGACGACGAAGATTTCTACATTGACTTGGTATTCTACAACTTCAAACTGAAGTGCTTTTTACTGGTGGATCTAAAACTCGGCAAGCTCAAGCATCAGGATATCGGCCAGATGGATACCTACGTGCGTTTATACGATGAGCAGCGTAAAGGCAGCGACGACAACCCCACCATCGGCCTGGTGCTATGCAGTGAAAAAAGCGAGGCAGTAGTGAAGTACTCGGTGCTGGCCGAGCAAAAGCAGCTATTCGCCGCAAAGTACCTGCCCTATTTACCGAGCGAAGCAGAACTCAAACGCGAGCTGGAACGCGAGCGCGCACAGGCAGTGGAACAACTCCAGCAGGAGTCAGATGATGAGTGATCAGGTATCGGAAGTGAGCGCAACGTATCTAGTTGAAGCGGCGCGGGATGCCGTGCCGGTGGGGTATAAGCAGACCGAGATTGGGTTGATACCAGAGGATTGGGAGTTATCTGATATCAAGAATATCTCAGCGGTTCCCATGCAAAATGGTCTATTTTATGAACCTAAAAGAAAAGGATCTGGCGCCCCACTAATTAATGTTAGCGACATGTATAAGGTCGCACCAATTGATGTGGAAAATTTAGAATTATTTGATGCCACAGCCAGTGAAGTAAAATCTTTTCGAGTACTGCACGGAGATCTTTTTTTTACTCGCTCCTCTGTAGTTCCAAGTGGAATAGCATTTTGTAATATTTTTTATTCAACCCAAGCTAATGTTTTATTTGATAGTCATTTAATTCGAGTTAGGCCAAACAGAGAAATTATTGAACCAAGATATTTGTACCTTAATTGTATCTCAAAACACGCCCGGACTGCTTTGATTTCAGAAGCTAAAACGGCAACTATGACAACCATTGACCAAGGAGCTATAAATCGCTGCCCCGTCCTTTTGCCAACCAAAAAAGAACAAACCGCCATCGCCAATGCTCTCTCTGATGTCGATGCACTAATCAGCGAGCTGGAAAAGCTGATCGCTAAAAAACAGGCCATCAAAACCGCCACCATGCAGCAGCTGCTCACTGGCCGCACTCGCCTGCCGCAGTTTGCGTTACATGAAGACGGTACGCCAAAGGGCTATAAGCAAAGTGAGTTGGGAGAGATACCAGACGATTGGGATATAGAGGAATTTTCAAATCTTGCTAGTCCAAGCTCTTCTCGTGTTAATCCAAAGCTTTATGGTGGAGGAGATTTTTGCATTGAGCTAGAACATATAAACCAAGGAGATGGTTATTTATCTGGATTTACTACAACTAATGCAAACTCATCTTTAAAGAATATTTTTGAAAAAGACGACGTCCTTTTTGGAAAACTACGTGCATATCTAAAAAAGTATTGGCTTTCAAATCAATCAGGTGTTTGCTCTACAGAAATTTGGGTATTGAAAGCTAAGATACAAAAATCTCTTTCGAATTTCATTTTTTATCTAGTTCAAACGGAAAGATTTATAGAGGCTGCTTCAGAAGCATATGGTACTCATATGCCTCGTGCAGACTGGAAAGTAATTAGTGTACTTCCTATTGCTACGCCAAGAAAAAAAGAACAGTCCGCAATCGCCAACATCCTCTCCGATATGGACAAGGAAATTCAGGCACTGGAACAACGACTTGGCAAAACCCGCCAAATTAAGCAAGGTATGATGCAAGAGCTGCTAACGGGTAAAACGCGCTTGGTTAAGCCAGCCAATTCAATTGTCAATCAATAGGGCGGTTTGCGCATAATTTGTTTGATTACGAAGCAGAGATAAGCGTTTTTTTCAGCAAAATAACTCGTATCTTATTGAAAATAAGCAAATAAAATTGCTTGATCGTTGCTTGACTGGCAAGCGTTTTGAATAAATAAAGGGAACAGGGCTATGAGCAACGTCGGCCAGCGTGAGCGCGCCACCCAACAGCGTATCGTTGATTTTTTTCAGTCCGAGCTGGGCTATCGCTACCTGGGCGACAAGCATGAACAGGACAACAAGAATATCGATGTGGCGCAGTTGAGCACCTGGCTAAGGCAGCGTGGTACCAGTGAGATACTGATTACGCGGGCGATGCGCCAGCTGGAGATCGCCGCGGCGTTGGGCGAAGGCAAAAAGCTCTATTACGCCAACAAAGAGGTCTACCGGCTGCTGCGCTATGGCGTAAAGGGCAAAGAAGGCGCGGGCGAACAGAACCAGACCGTTTGGCTGATCGACTGGGAATACCCGGAAGCCAATGACTTTGCAATCGCGGAAGAAGTCTCCATCAAGGGTGAGAACAAAAAACGCCCCGACATTGTGCTGTATGTGAATGGCATTGCGCTGGGCGTGATTGAGCTTAAGCGCTCGTCGGTGTCGGTTGCGGAAGGCATTCGTCAGAACCTGGATAACCAGAAGAAAGCCTTTATTCGTGATTTTTTCAGCACTATGCAGTTGGTGATGGCAGGCAACGATACCCAAGGGCTGCGCTATGCCACCATCGAAACCCCGGAAAAGTATTACCTGGAGTGGAAAGAAGATACCGCCAATCCTTACGAGTACATGCTGGACTTTCACCTAAGCCGCCTTTGCAACAAGGCGCGCTTTCTGCAAGTAATCCATGACTTTATCGTTTTTGATGCCGGGGTGAAAAAGACCTGCCGCCATAACCAATTCTTCGGTGTTGAAGCCTCGAAACAGCATATTGCCCGGCGCGAAGGCGGCATTATTTGGCACACCCAGGGCTCGGGCAAAAGCCTCACCATGGTATGGCTGGCCAAGTGGATTCGCGAGCATATTCAAGATAGCCGTGTGTTGATCGTGACCGACCGCACGGAGCTAGATGAGCAAATCGAGAAGGTGTTTATCGGCGTAGATGAGGATATTTACCGCACCAAAAGCGGTTCAGATTTGATCGCCACCCTCAACCAGCCGAACCCTTGGCTGGTGTGTTCGCTGGTACACAAATTTGGTCATCACTCCGAATCACAAAGCGATGCGGCCACCGATGCGTTTATCGAAGAGCTGAAGCAGTCATTGCCGCAAGGTTTTCGTGCCAAGGGCGACCTGTTCGTGTTTGTGGATGAGTGCCACCGCACCCACACTGGCAAGCTGCACGAGGCCATGAAGGTGCTTCTGCCGGATGCGCTGTTTATCGGCTTTACCGGCACGCCATTGATGAAAAAGGATAAGAAAAAATCTATTGAGGTCTTTGGCGCTTATATTCACACCTATAAGTTTGATGAGGCGGTGGCCGATGGCGTGGTGCTGGATCTGCGCTATGAAGCGCGGGATATCGACCAGACCATTACCTCGCAGAAAAAGGTGGATGACTGGTTTGACGCCAAAACCCGCGGCTTATCCAATATTGCCAAAACACAGCTCAAACAGAAGTGGGGCACACTGCAGAAGGTGCTCTCCAGCAAGTCCCGATTACAACAGATCGTTAACGATATTTTGCTGGATATGGACACCAAACCCCGACTGATGGACGGCCGCGGCAACGCCATGCTGGTGTGCGCTAGCGTCTACCAGGCCTGTAAAGCGTTTGAAATGTTCAATCAGTCAGATCTGGCGGGCAAAGTCGCCATCGTCACCAGTTTTCAGCCCACGGCGGCCAGCATTAAAGGCGAGGCCACGGGTGAAGGCCTGACCGAAAAGCTTTTTAAATATGACACCTACCGCAAGATGCTGGCGGACTACTTCGAGCTGCCAGAGGATAAAGCGGCTAGCCAAGTAGAAACGTTTGAAAAAGAGGTGAAGAAGCGCTTTGTCGATGAGCCAGGACAGATGCGCCTGCTGATTGTGGTCGATAAGCTGCTGACAGGGTTTGATGCTCCTTCGGCCACCTATCTCTACATTGATAAGCACATGGCCGACCACAATCTGTTCCAAGCCATTTGCCGCGTAAACCGGCTGGACGGCGATGATAAAGAGTACGGCTACGTTATCGACTATAAAGACCTGTTCCGCTCCCTGGATAAAGCGATTACTGATTACACTCAGGAGGCGTTCGACGGCTACGACAAAGAAGATGTTGCAGGCTTGCTCAAAGACCGTTTAGAGCAGGCCAGAGAGGATCTCGATAACGCGTTAGAAATGGTGCGCGCGCTGTGCGAACCGGTGAAAGCCCCCCGCTATACCCAAGACTATATCCACTACTTCTGCGGCGAGTCTGGAAGCAATCAAGATGAACTAACGGAAAAAGAGGCTCTGCGTTTAAGTCTTTATCAGTACGTTGCTAAGTTGTTGCGCGCGTTTGCCAATATCGCCAATGAAATGCCTGATGCGGGTTACTCCAGCGCTGAGATTGACACTGTACGCCAGGAAGTCACGCATTTTGAACATGTGCGTGATGAAGTGAAGCTGGCCAGCGGTGATCTCGTCGAAATGAAGCGCTATGAACCGGCCATGCGCCACCTGCTGGATATGTATATCCGTGCAGACGACAGCGAAGTGCTGATGGATTTTGAAGAGCTGGGGCTGATTGAGCTGATCGTTGAGAAAGGCGAGGATGCGGTGAAGGCATTGCCGGAAAATATTCGCAATAATACCGAGGCCATGGCGGAAACCATCGAAAACAACGTACGCAAAACGATTGTTGATGAAAACCCGGTCAACCCAAGGTATTACGAACAGATGTCGGTATTGCTGGATGAACTCATCAAACAGCGCAGGCAACAGGCCATAACCTATAAGGAATACCTGCAGCGCATTCGTGATTTATCCCAAAGAGTCATTCGCCCTGAACAAAGTACCGCGGATTATCCAGCCACCATTGATTCGAATGCTAAGCGTGCGCTTTACGATAACTTCGGCAAAGATGAACAACTTGCCACGAAAATCGATGAAGCGATTCGCCATACCAAAAAAGCGGATTGGGTGGGAGATCGTTTTAAAGAACGCGAAATTGCCAATGCCGTACGCCAAGAAACCGCCGGTTATGAGGTAGATATCCAAAGCGTACTGGAACTCGCTAAAGCCCAGAAAGATTACTTATGAGTCGAGACGCAACCTGATGGCAAACATCGAGATTGGCACGATAGCCATGCAGCTCAACCGTAAAGCGATTAAACATCTGCATATCAGCGTGCTGCCGCCGGACGGCCGTGTGCGAGTGTCTGCGCCCACCGCCATGTCAGACACGTCTATACGCATGGCGGTCATCAGCCGCATCCCCTGGATCAAACAGCAGCAGCGCGATTTTGCGAAACAACCACGTCAATCCGAACGAGAAATGGTCAGCGGTGAGTGCCATTACCTTTGGGGCAAAGCACATCGTCTGAATATTGTTGAGCGAAGCGGCAAACATGTTATCAAAGCCAGCCGGCGCAAGATTCATTTGCATGTAAATCCAAACACCTCACTCGATAATAAACACCGAGTATTAATCGAGTTTTACCGGGCAGAAATCAAGTCCCTCATCCCCGAGCTACTCACCTATTGGCAAGATAAGATCGGTGTTGAAGCGTCTGGCTGGGGTGTCAAAAAGATGAAAACCAAATGGGGCAGCTGTAACACCGACGCAAAACGCATCTGGCTGAACCTTGAACTGGCAAAAAAGCCACCGGAGTGCCTTGAGTACATTTTGGTGCATGAGTTAGTACATTTATTGGAACGCCACCACAACGAACGCTTTATGGCGTATATGGACAAATACTTACCCAACTGGCGTGAACGCAGAAACCTGCTCAATAGCATGCCGTTGGCACATAACCACTGGCTTTATTGACCTTTAAATTAAATGGCACTGCATAAAAGCGAAAAACCCCGATGCACTCACCGAGGTTTAGACGCCGACCGGGTGCTCCCAGTCCATTTGGTGATAGCTTGGATAATGCAGCTCATCAAGTCAACGGTTAGGTCTCCTCACTCAATATTCTGAATTTGCTCCCGCATCTGCTCAATCAGCACCTTCAACTCCACCGCGCAGCGGGTTGTCTCAGCCACCACGGATTTTGACGACAGGGTGTTAGCTTCGCGGTTGAGTTCCTGCATTAGAAAGTCTAGCCGGCGGCCTTTGGGGCCTTTTTGGGCGAGCTGGTGGCTCACTTCTGCTATATGTGCGGTGAGGCGGTCCAGTTCTTCGTCTACATCGGCTTTCTGCGCGACCAGTACCAGTTCGGCTTCCAGGCGTTGGGGGTCGAGTTCTGTTTTAGCGACTTCTAAGCGTTCCAGCAGTTGGGCGCGCTGGCGCTCTAAAATTTGCGGCAGCAGGCTGCGCACGGTGGCCACTTGCTCGCTCACAGCCGTTAGCCGAGTGGTGATCATCTCAGCGAGCTTTTCGCCTTCCCGGGCGCGGGCGTCGATCAACTCGTTCAGTGCTTGATCAAATAGCGTTTTGGCGGCGGCTTTGATGGCGTCTTGGTCGAGATGCTGGGTTTCCATAACGCCGGGTTGGTTAAGCAACGCCAGCGTGGTGGGCGGCACGGCACTGGGCACCTGTTGCTGAATGGCGGCCAGGGCATCGGCTATTTCTTTTAAGCGCTGGGCGTTAACCGCAGGGGCTTGGTTGGCTTCAGCGGCTTCAAAGCGCAGACTGCACTCTACTTTGCCCCGTGCTAGGCGCGTGCGTAAGGCATCGCGCAGTACTGGCTCCAGCTCACGTAGAGCGTCGGACAGGCGAAAGTGCGGTTCCAGATAGCGCTGATTCACCGAACGAATTTCCACCTGCAGGGTACCAAACGGGGCGGCCTGCTCGGTGCGGGCGAAGGCGGTCATGCTATGTACGTGGCGTGGGTTGGCCATTAAAGTTTCCTGCTCATCGCGCATTTAGGTCAGTCTAACCGATCTTGTGCTGGTAGATACGTCTGCCTTGAATAGGCCCATCAGTGGCGACGTTGACGTGTACAATAGAGGGCTTTCCCACTGTTAAATTGATGTGAGGTGCTATGCGTCCTGATGTTGTTCGCCCTAGCGGTCGTGAAGCCGACCAGCTTCGTGAAATTCGCATAACCCGCGATTACACCCGCCATGCAGAAGGTTCGGTACTGGTCGAGTTTGGCGATACCAAGGTGCTGTGTAATGCGAGTGTGGAAGCAGGCGTACCGCGCTGGCTGCGGGGTAAAAATCAGGGTTGGATCACCGCTGAGTACGGCATGCTGCCCCGTGCCACTCATACCCGCAGTGGCCGTGAAGCGACGCGCGGTAAACAGGGTGGGCGGACGTTGGAAATTCAGCGTTTGATCGGCCGTAGCCTGCGCGCCTCAGTGAACTTGAAGAAGTTGGGTGAATTCACCATTACCGTGGATTGCGATGTGATCCAGGCCGACGGTGGCACCCGTACCGCGTCGATTACCGGTGGCTGCGTGGCGCTGGTGGATGCCATTCGCTACCTACAGCGTGAGAAGAAGATTAAAGGTGACCCCTTTAAACAGCTGGTTAGCGCGATTTCGGTGGGTATTTATAAAGGCGTGCCGGTACTAGATCTGGACTATCCGGAAGATAGCAAAGCTGACACCGACCTGAACGTGGTGATGACTGAAAGCGGCGAGCTGATCGAGGTGCAGGGTACTGCAGAGTCGGGGGCGTTCAACCGTACTGAACTGAATGCGATGCTTGATCTGGCGGAGAAAGCGGGCTCCGAGCTACGTGAAAAACAGCGCGAAGCACTGGGTATTCGTGGCTAAGGCGTTACTTGGCGAATAACTTACGCGCTTACGCAAACAGGCCAGCTTTTAAGCTGGCCTGTTGCTGAGACGGGTAACGCGACGCGGGAAAGTGAGCGCTTACAGCGCTAAGTCATACTCAACGATCAGCGGTGCGAACTCAGAGAAGGTCGCATCGTAATCAATCCACGCGTCGACCACATGGCGACGGAAGTTGGGGCCGACCAGCTGGTAGTCGATCCGCCAGCCTTCTTGGCGCTCACGGGGCACGTCTTGGTCGAGCTTTGGCCACCAGGTATATTCACCCGCGTCGCGATTAATTTCGCGGAAGGTGTCGATAAAGCCGGTTGGGCCAAGTACCTGATCCATCCAGGCACGCTCTTCAGGGCGGAAACCAGAGGTAAGCTGATTGTCCGACCAGTTGGCCAAATCAATGGTTTTATGGGCAACGTGCCAGGTACCGCAGATGATGTATTCGCGGCGTTTGCGCGACATCTTCGTCAGGTACTCTTGATACTGCTCCATAAACGCCTGTTTGGCTTTTTGATCACTTCCATCAGGCATCAAGAAGGTAGCGATGCTGAAGCGGTCATAATCCGCCTGCAGAAAGCGCCCTTCGTGATCACACTGAGGGAACCCAAGACCGTACATAATCGCCTTGGGAATTTTGCGGCAATAAAGTGCCACACCGGAGAAACCATCTTCTTCCGCATCCAGAAAGTAGCCTTCGTAGCCTTCCGGATAGAGAATATAGTCGTCCAGTTCAAAACTTTTTGCCTTGATGTTCTGCACGCAGATCACGTCGGCATCCTGCTGAGCCAGCCAGTCCAGGAAGCCACGGTCGACGGCATCACGTATACCATTGACATTGATGCTGGCAATTTTCATAAATCGTCCCTTTTGCGTCGCTGCTGTATGATACCCGACGTTTAGACGTTTGGGTAAATAGACAAACCAAATCTTGCTATTTAACCCCGTTTTATTGTTGCGTTTACTTAGATTCCTATTACTTTCATTCCTATCGACAAGAGAAAACCACCGTGGCCACCACTCTACAACCCTATCAGCGCGATTTCATTGCCTTCGCTATTGAGCAGGGCGTGCTCAAGTTTGGCGAGTTCACGCTTAAGTCGGGGCGAGTAAGCCCTTACTTTTTTAATGCTGGCCTGTTTCAAACCGGCCGTGCCTTGGCCAAGCTAGGCCGATTTTACGCCCAAGCGATTGTCGATAGCGGCCTGCAGGCGGATGTGCTGTTTGGCCCAGCCTATAAAGGCATTCCCTTGGCAGCGGTCACCGCCGCGGCCTTAGCCGACCATCACGACCGCGATATGCCCTACGCGTTTAATCGTAAAGAAGCCAAAACCCACGGCGAAGGCGGCAATATTGTCGGCGCGCCACTAACCGGCGATATTTTGATCATTGATGACGTCATTACGGCCGGTACGGCTATCCGTGAAGTGATGAGCCTGATTGAGCAAAGCGGTGCCCGCGCGGGCGGCGTGATTATTGCACTTGACCGTCAAGAGCGCGGCCAGGGCGAGCAAAGCGCTATCCAGGAAGTGCAGGCTCAGTACGGCATGCCGGTTGTCAGTATTGTCACCTTAGAGCAAGTGCTTACTTACCTTGAAGAGCATGCTGGAGGCGAAATGCTGGCTTATGCCGAGGCCGTGCGCGCTTATCGCGACCGCTACGGCATCACGGGCTAGTCACTGCATCTATCGCTCACTGCCTAATGCGCCAGCATAGCCTTGCTGGCGCCACGCCTCATAGCTAACGATGGCCACCGCATTGGAAAGGTTCAAGCTACGGTTATTGGGCTGCATGGGGATACGCAGCTTGTGTTCTTCAGGCAGCGCAGCGTGCACCTGGGGTGAAAGCCCTGCGGTTTCTGAACCGAACAGCAATACGTCGCCCGGGGCGAAGGTTGCGTCACTGTGAGCACGGCTACCTTTGGTAGTAATCGCCCATAGTGTGCGCCCCTGCATCGCCGCTTGAAACGCCGTAAAATCGGCATGGCGGGTAACATTGTTGAGATCGCGGTAATCTAGCCCAGCGCGCCGCAGCTTTTTCTCTTCGAGATCAAAGCCCAGCGGTTCAATTAAATGTAATCGGCAGCCATTGTTAGCCACCAGGCGCATAATGTTACCCGTGTTGGGTGCCATACGCGGTTCAAATAGCGCTACTTCAAACATTACCACCTGCCTATTATTAACTCATTGTGCGTTCGCCCAGCGCCGCTGATTGTAATGGAATTTGCCTAGGAAGCCTTTGATTAATGTGATGAGCGCAGGCCAGACAAGGCAAAAATCAACGAAAAAGCGGAGTTTACGGGTTGTAAATGAGCATTTTGAGGCGATTTTTAACGCAGTATGGCCAAGCGTAATAGTTAATCAGAGGTTTTCCAGAAACACTTGCAGAGGTCACCCTTAACCATGACGCCCCAACCGCCAAAGAGCATTCTTAGCCGCATTAAAGGGCTAAACCCGCGCCAGCAGGAAGCGGTGCGCTATATCGATGGCCCCTGTTTGGTCTTGGCGGGCGCCGGGTCTGGTAAAACCAGCGTTATTACCACCAAAATTGCCTATCTGGTGCAAGAGTGCGGCATGAGCGCGCGCAAAATAGCCGCGGTTACCTTTACCAATAAGGCCGCCCGGGAGATGAAGGAGCGCGTTGGGCAAATGCTGAAGGGCAAAGAGGGCCACGGGCTAACGGTGTCGACGTTTCACAATCTGGGCCTGAATATTATCCGCGGCGAGCTGAAAACGCTGGGCTACAAGCCGGGCTTTTCGTTGTTCGACCCGGAAGATGCCAAAGCACTGCTGCGCGATTTGATGAACAAAGACGCTCAGGTAGACGCCGAGCAGATCAACGCCGTGCAAGCCAAAATATCCACGTGGAAGAACGATTTAGTGCTGCCTAGTGATGCGCTTTCGTTTGCCGCGGATGATGACGAGCACTTTGCCGCACGGGTTTATGAAGCATACGTGCGCCACTTGAAAGCCTATAACGCGGTGGATTTCGACGACCTGATTCTGCTGCCGGTGGTTCTGCTACAACGTGACCCAGAGGCATTGGCCCGCTGGCGGAACAAAATCCACTACATGCTAGTGGATGAGTACCAGGACACTAACGTTTCCCAGTATCTGTTGGTGAAACTGCTGATGGCGGAACGGGCTACCTTTACCGTGGTCGGTGACGACGACCAGTCAATCTACGCGTGGCGCGGTGCACGGCCTGAAAACCTAGTGACCCTTGGCGAAGACTTTCCACGCCTGAAAGTGGTTAAGCTGGAGCAGAATTACCGCTCGACCGGCACTATTCTGCGCGCGGCCAACACGTTAATTGCCAATAATCCGCACGTTTACGATAAAACTCTATGGTCGGATATGGGCGATGGCGCACCTATTCGAGTCATCGTCAACCGCCATGAAGAGGCGGAGTCTGAGCGGGTAGCCAGCGAAATTCTGACTCGACGCATCAAAGAGAAGGCCGAATGGCGAGATTTTGCAGTGCTCTATCGGGGTAATTTTCAGGCACGTTTATTAGAGCTCAAGCTGCAGCACTACCAAATTCCCTACAAGCTTTCCGGTGGTACGTCGTTTTTCTCTCGCAACGAGATCAAGGACACCATGGCCTATCTGCGGCTGTTAATTAACCCCGCCGATGACAATGCCTTTTTACGCATTGTGAACGTGCCCCGCCGTGAAATCGGCCCCGGCACGCTGGAAAAGCTGGCCAACTATGCAACAGAACGCTCTATTTCGCTGTTTGCTGCCTGCCACGAACTGGGGTTAGAGCAAACGCTGCCAACTCGGGCCGTGGAGCGGCTTTCTCGATTTACCCACTTTATTGATGGCGTGCGTAAGCGTATGGATCAAGACGACGCCATCGCGGCCATTCGCGACATGCTACGCGATATGGATTACGAAGCCTGGCTATACCAAAACGCCAGTGCCCCGACTGTCGCCGAACGACGCATGGCCAACGTTTGGATTTTGATTGATCAGCTAGAAAAGTCGCTAAACCGCGACCCCGAAGATGCTGATGATTCCACTGCGACGGAAACCGATGGCGTCGAAGCGGCTATTTCGCGCCTTGTACTGCGGGATATTCTTGAGCAACAGGCCGAAGAAGACGACTCCGACCGTGTGCAACTACTGACTATGCATGCCTCGAAAGGGCTCGAGTTTCCCCATGTGTATTTGATGGGCTTAGAGGAAGACTTGCTGCCCCACCGTAACGCTATTGAAATGGAGACGGTAGAAGAAGAGCGCCGCTTGGCTTATGTCGGTATCACCCGGGCAAGACGCACACTAACACTGACGCTAGCCCGCCAGCGTAAAGCGTATGGTGAACTGATGGATTGCCAGCCCAGCCGCTTTTTAGACGAACTGCCCGCTGATGATTTGGAGTGGGAGGGACGCGCCGATAAAGAAGACCCCGAGAAAAAGCAGGCACGTGGGCAAGACGCGATTGCCGGGCTGCGCTCCTTGTTGGGTTAACGGCAAGTAAGAAAAAACAAAACACAAAAAAAATATCCACAGGAGGTTTCAAAAACCGCCTGTGGATAAATTTAACAGCCATTATTACAAAACTGCTTATTGCACTGCTGAGACCATGTAATCAACAACGGCCATGATCTCTTCGTCAGAGGCACTACTGCCACCGCGTGGCGGCATCACGCCTTTGCCGTTAAATACACTTTGGTAGAGCGCATCAGTACCCTGCTCGATACGCGGGCCCCACGCTTCGGCATCACCTAGCTTGGGCGCGCCCGCTACACCGGCAGCATGGCAAGCCACACAGCCAGCACTGGCGTAAAGCGCTTCACCATCTAAACCGCTGCCACCACTAGAAGCTTCTTCTTCACTGGCAACTGCTGCTTCTTCGCTAGCTGTTTCTTCTTCACTAGCTGCAGTGTCAGTTGTCTCTTCACCGGCACTGGCATCCTCTGTCACAGCCGCGTCATCGCTGGCACCCTCTTCAGTTGCCTCAGCAGACGCTTCTTCTTCACCGCCCCCTAGCTCAGGAACTTCCATGACAGGCTCAACCATGTAAGCCACCGCCGCTTCCATCTCTTCGTCAGAAAGGTTGGGGTTGCCGCCTCGAGCAGGCATTGCACCAATACCGTTGATGGCATGCTCTAATAACGTGGCAAAGCCTTGCTCAGTACGTTCAGCCCATGCGGCTTCATCAGCACGCACCGGAGCGCCAGCAGCGCCAGTTTCGTGGCACGCCATACAAATACGGTTATAAATACCAGCGCCATCGATCTCACCACCGCCACTAGCGGCGGCCGGTGCTGCTGCGGTACCACAGTCTTGGCCTTGCAAGCAAAGTTGACCGACCGGCGCTAGGCGCTCAGCGATTGCGTCACGTGCTGCGTCTTGGGCATAAGCACCGGATGTGCCTGCCATGACGCCTAGGGCCGCCAGCCCGCTCATGATCAGCTTAGATTTCACTCTCACCACCTCTTGAGTTTTGTCATAAAACGTTTTGTGCTTAACCCCTGCGCGCGGCAGCGACATCATCAACCTGCGGCAACCGAGACGCCAAGACGTGCATATCGCATTAGTATACCGAGAACGCTAAGCGTAAGAAAATGCTACTAAGCGCGGCAATTCAACCTATGCCGTACTCTGAGCTTTATTTAGCAGTTAAAAAAAGGTGCCAACGATCGCCTAGTTAACACCAAGCCAGTAAACGCTGCTGAGCATAACGCGTAAACCCTGCCTGAGCATATATACGCTTTGCGGGGATATTCTGCGCATCAACGCTCAGCGTAATGTCTCTGGCTCCCGACTGGCTAGCCAACGCCTGCGCTTGTTGAATCATTGCCTTGCCCATTCCCCCGCCACGCCACTCAGGCAACAACCCCATCAACTGCAATGACCAACGCTGGGTCGTATGGTTAGGAGCAAGTAATAGCACGCCAACGGTTTCCCCCTGATGCCGCACTTGATACCAGTGCTCTGGAGCCTGCGGCGCTTGGTCATAAAATCCAGCAAGCAAGGTGTCAATGGTGAGCGCTTCACGAAGCCCTGGGCAGTCTAACGAGCCTTCACTGACGTTCGCTACCAGTGCCCGTTGCTGCGTAGGAGACAATTCAGCAAAGGGGCTTAGGGTTAGCAGGTTAGCGAGCGGCAGAACGGTTTGGCACTGCCATAACAGGTGTTCCAGCGTGGCAATTACCTGCATGTTGTGGGCGACTAGTGGCGTTTCCCAGTGGGGCGCATCGTCGGTTAACGCCACATGACATAGCGCTATCGGCTGCTCGTTTACCCAGCCCTGCAATGCTTTCAACAGCGCATCAGTTGCCGAATTATGTTGCCTGGGCAACCAAAGCTGTGCCATTTGATTAGCCAATGGCTGCACCCAGGCGGCGGCTTCGATATGGCCCGCTTGGGTGGCGATCCAAAGGCCCTGCCAAACAACGTCACAGCTCGCTTTGGTGGTTGATAAGGCACGCTGTAATGCAGGCTGCTGCCTAGGATCATGCACCGCAGCCAAATGCAGTAATGCTTCACGCCGTTGTTCAGGTGGGCACTGCTTTACTACGCAGGCTAAGGAGCGGTGGCCGAAAGAAGAATGACGTGTCATGTTACGTTCCTGAGTAGCCCGCCGTGAATGAAAGGAGTCATCCATCGATATGCGCATTTTACTGGTTGAGGACGACCCGAGTTTGGCGTTGGGGATTCGTATGGCGCTAAAACCTGAGCACTATACGGTAGATCACTTAGCCGATGGCAATAACGCGCTCCACGCGCTTAAAAATGAACCCTTTGATGCGGTTATCCTAGACCTTGGTTTGCCGACGATTGATGGCATGGAAGTGCTGCGCGCTATTCGTCAGCATGGCAGCCAACTGCCGATTTTGGTTCTGACCGCCCGTGATGCGATGGATAACCGTATCGAAGGGTTGGATGCGGGTGCCGATGACTACCTCACTAAACCTTTCGAAGTAGCAGAATTAAAAGCACGTCTGCGTGCTTTGCTGCGCCGCAGCCAAGGGCAAACCAGCGGCTTGCTCGCCTGTCGTGGAATTAGCCTGGATCCACAGACCTTACAGGTGAGTTATCAGCATCAAATGATCACGCTTTCGCGCCGTGAGCTGACGCTACTGCAGGAGTTTATGAGCCACCCAGGTCGCGTGTTCACCCGCGATACCTTAACGCGATTAGTTTACGGCTGGGAGGAAGATGTCGAAAGCAACGCTATCGAAGTGCATATTCACCATTTACGGCGAAAGCTGTTTCCTGAGGTCATCCGCACCGTAAGAGGGATCGGCTATGTTATGGATAAGTCGTAATGGTTAAATTGCCCAAGGCAACCCTATGAGTTCTATTCGACAGCGCACCTTGGGGCTTGCGCTGCTTGTGTTTGGCGCGAGCATGTTAGTGATTGGCTTTATTAGCTATCGCTATGCTGCCCATGAGATTGAAGAACTTCATGATGCTAGCCTGGCACAAAATGCCCGTTTGCTAGAAGGGCTACTACAAGCACCATTGCCTGATAGCGACCGTACGCTTTTATTAAATAGCGTAGAGGGCGCGCTGCTACGTGCCGAGCACTCCGATAACCGTTTTGCAGGCCATCGCTATGAAACCAAGCTGGCGTTTCAGCTTTGGGAAGGCGACCGTCTTCTGCTGCGTTCCGCCAGCGCACCCGACACACCGCTTACTCAGCAACCACCGGGTTATTCAACGCTGTCGGTGAATCAGCATGACTGGCGCATTTACGTTCTAGAAATCACTGGCACAGACAAACGCGTGGTGGTGGGCGAGCGAGAGGACGCGCGTGGTGAACTGATCAGTGCAGTGGCACTACGCACCTTATTACCTGATCTTATTGGCCTTCCGTTACTGACACTATTACTGTGGTGGTCGATCGGCTGGGGGCTCGCTCCTTTATCGCGAATGGCAGAGCAAATCCGTGCCCGCGATCCCCACCACCTAAAACCGCTGACGCTTCACCCACTTCCCCTTGAGCTAGAAACCATTTCTGGCGCCATAAACCGGCTGTTGGAACGGCTCCGCCAACTACGTGTCAGGGAAAAGCGCTTTATTGCCGATGCGGCTCATGAGCTTCGCACCCCCTTGGCAGTACTTGATTTGCATGCGCAAAATGCGCTCACTGCTGATAACGCCGATGACCGAGAGGAAGCCCTGCACCACTTACGCAGCGGCGTTGCTCGCTCAACCCGGTTAGTCTCACAGCTATTAACCCTAGCACGTCTGGACCCTGAAGAAGAACCGCTCCCTGAATACAGTCGCTCCAATGTATTACATGAAACCCGCGAAACCTTGGCGAAGCTCTTACCACTCGCGGCTGAACGCCACCAACAGCTTTTATTGGATGCTGACGACTTGGCTGATTGGGATATCGAGGAAGAGCCGGGCGCTATCGAAACCCTGGTGCAGAATCTAGTAGGCAATGCCATTGCGCACTCGCCTGAAGAAAGCACTATCACTGTCATGCTTGAGGCATCGCCTCAAAGTGTCGTGGTTATCGTGGATGATCAAGGGCCAGGCATTCCCACCGCTCAACGCATGCGCGTCATGGAGCGTTTTCAACGTGCCGGGCCTAGCGCTGGCGCAGGCTTGGGGCTGTCAATCGTCGAGCGCCTAGTAAAGCGTCACCTAGGCAGCCTGCAACTTGACGATGCGCCAGACGGTGGCCTGCGCATACGAGCATCCTTTATCCGGGATGCCTTGTCACAGCGCCAGCCACATAAAAAGAGCCCATAAGCCTTCTCTTAAGGTTCTCATAAGAATTCCGTGCAAACGTGAAAGTACAAGGCAGGCAAGTAGTTAACGACCCGCCCATTCACATAACGGAGTTCCCTGAATGAATATGCTCGTCCACTCACCCAAACCACTTATCCAGTTTGGTGAAACGCCACTGCTTATTACGCCAACAGCAAAACAGTTAACACCTGAAAGCCCTGCGTTATCGGTGCTAACAGATTTTACTCAAGTCACGCCTCAGTCAGTATCCGCTGATATGCCCATCGACGATGCCCATTTAAAAATGCGCCATGGCGGTATTCGCCTATTATTTGTTCTCGACAAAGCAAACCACTGCATTGGCGTGCTCACCGCCAAAGAAGTCATCGGAACACGGCGCATTAACTTGGCGATGCAGCAGAGAAACCTTGATCGTACGGAAATTACAGCCGATATGATTATGACGCCCTGGCAAAAACTTAGTGCGATGCCCTTTGAGCAACTTAACTCATTAACGATTGAAGACCTTGTGCTTTCCATGGAGAGTTTTACAGAACAGCACTTGTTGATTACTGAGCATAAACAAAATCAACCATTAAGCGTACGCGGTATTATTTCTGCCACCGATATACAACACGCCATGGGCAATAAAACCACGATGCATGTCACCTCTTCGGCAGTGCCAACGGCCAGTAGCTTTGCCGATATTTGCAAAGTCATTACTGGGCACGATTTATAGTTTCGAAGACAAACTGGTCAAATCTACCGCTAGCATTTACCAAAACGCCCCTTATCAATTGATAAGGGGCGTTTTTTTTACCTATCTGAATTAGCCGCTAATTTAAAACAGCGCTGCATTAACCCATAGGTGAACCATAATGCTGGCAGCATAGCCCAACAAAATAGCGGGTGCCCAGCGTATGTGCCCCATAAAGGTATAAATACCCCGTGCTTGGCCCATTAACGCCACACCCGCTGCAGATCCCATCGAAAGCAGACTACCGCCCACACCGGCGGTTAAGGTAATCAGCAGCCAGTTGCCTTCCGACATATCCGGTGCCATGGAAAGTACCGCAAACATCACTGGGATGTTATCAACGACTGCTGAAATCATCCCCAGCACCACGTTGGCCCACACCGGGTTCCAGCTACCGTAAAGGGTTTCTGACAATAGACTTAAATAGCCCATGAAACCCAGGCCGCCAACACACATCACGACCCCATAGAAGAATAACAATGTGTCCCACTCTGAGCGGGCAATACGGCTGAAGATATCAAAAGGAACAACACTTCCCAGTTGCTCAAGCTTCTTCCAGTCGCCGCGACGTGAGTAACGCTCACGCTTGCGCTCCAGGGAACGCGGCAAGCTGCGGCGTAGGTAGTAGCCAAAGAACTGCAGCAGGCCAAGGCCAAACATCATGCCCATTGCCGGGGGTAAATAAAGCACCGAGTGACACAGCACTGAGATCGCCACAGTAATCAAAAACAGCGCGATAATGCGCCGCGCCCCACGTTTAAGCCAAACATTCTCTTTGAGCGATGCAGGCTGACGATTAACGATGAAGAAATTCATAATCACCGCTGGCACCATAAAGTTGACGATGGCTGGCATCAATAGCGCAAAGAAACCACCAAATGGTACCTGACCTGCCTGCCACACCATCAACGTGGTGATATCACCAAACGGGCTGAACGCGCCGCCTGCGTTTGATGCTACCACCACGTTGACACAGCACAGACTAATAAACTTTTTATCACCTTCGGCTACCTTCAACACAACCGCGCACATCAACATCGCCGTGGTCATGTTGTTGGCAATGGCAGAAATACCAAAGGCAAGGCAGCCAGTAATCCAAAACAGGCTACGATAGCTGAAGCCTCTGCGAACTAGCCATGCCCGCAGGGCATCAAAGATACGACGCTCTTCCATGGCATTGATATAGGTCATCGCTACCAGTAAGAACAGCAAGAGTTCGGTATATTCAAGCAGCGTTTCTTTAAAAGCAGCTTCCGCTTCTTGCGGCATGCCCGCTTGTACATAGACCCACGCCACCAGGGCCCAGATAAGCCCAGCGGCCACTAGGACTGGTTTAGATTTGCGCATATGAATCAGTTCTTCGCTCATTACCAAGGCATAGGCAAGAACGAAGATGACAACAGAGGCAATACCTGCAAACGAAGCGGTAAGATCTAGGGAACCAGAAGAGGCATAAGAGAGAGTGGGAAAAGCAAACAAGCATAGCGCGATCAACAACCAAGCAAACCGGCAAGTAGACTGCCGTATTGCAAGGACGTTAGGTGGTTTCATAGTAAAGAGATCCTGGCAGGGTTAAGAAAGACCGCCACGATGATAAGCACACTAATTACGTGCTGCAACGCAGCGATTAAGGTAAAGATGCGGCTATTTGCCGCATCTTGTAAAGCAGTTTTAGAAGCTCACAATTCAGTTAGAAAATAACTTGGTTAGCTTTTTTTAACGGGACGCGGCCAACCCGCTTTTTCTAGTTGCTTGCTGCGAGTCACCGCCAGAGCATGCTCCGCTACATCTTTACAAATGGTGGAGCCTGCACCAACAGTTGCTCCTTTACCCACCGTCACTGGTGCCACTAAGGCGCTGTTAGAACCTATAAAGGCGTTATCACCAATCTCGGTGCGATGTTTATTTACACCGTCATAATTACATGTAATGGTGCCTGCACCAACATTCACGTCACGACCTAAGCGGGCATCACCAACATAGCTTAAGTGATTGATTTTACTTCCTTCACCAACATCAGCATTCTTGGTTTCAACAAAGTTTCCTACCTTGGCTTTGACTGCTAGGCGTGTGCCAGGGCGTAGCCGTGCAAAGGGGCCAACTTGGTTCAAACCAGCAGCGACGGTTGTGTCGATCACACTATGGCTGTCGATAACGCTTTCAGCGCCAATCGTACTGTTTTTAATCACGCAGTAAGGCCCAATCCGCACCCCTTCACCCAGCTCTACGTCACCTTCAAACACACAGCCCACGTCGATAAACACATCATGACCACAGGTGAGCTTACCGCGTATATCAATTCTTTCCGGGTCGGCCAACGCAACGCCTTGGGCCATTAACGTCTCAGCTTGCTGCAGTTGATAAGCGCGCTCTAAACGCGCCATTTGTGAACGGTTATTCACGCCTTCCACTTCAACGGCACTGGCTGGCTGGGCAGTACACACTTTGATGCCTTCGTTTGCGGCCATCGCAATCACATCCGTTAGATAGTACTCGCCCTGGGCATTTTCGGCAGAAAGCTGTGGTAGCCACCGTTTAAGCTGAGCACTGGTCATCGCCATGATACCGGTATTGCATTCGCTAATGGCCAACTGGTCGGCACTGGCATCTTTTTGCTCAATAATAGCCACTGCCTCACCGTCATCATTGCGCACAATACGTCCGTAACCAGACGGATCTTCCAACGTAACGGTTAGCAGCCCCATGTGCTGCTCATCAACGTGACTGAGAAGTGCTATCAGTGATTCACGGCGGATCATAGGCACATCGCCATACAGAACCAACACGTTTCCATTACCTAATTGAGACTGCGCTTGGGCAACCGCATGGCCGGTACCTTTTTGCTCTTCCTGAACCGCAAACGTTACATTGCTCTCTGCCAGCGCTTCGCGTAGTTGGTCAGCACCGTGGCCAATCACGACATGCGTGCGAGTAGGCGTAAGACCATTGGCAGTATCTAACACATGTTGCACCATCGATTTGCCTGCCAGCGTATGCAGCACTTTGGGTATTTGTGAACGCATACGTGTGCCTTTTCCAGCGGCAAGGATAACGACATCAAGGTCTTGCATTTTAGTCACCTGTAACGGTTTAGCGGTTGGCGGCGGGAGCTTCCCAGGCTTCAATACCCAGTTCATCGATAAGCGCTTCATCGAAATATTCCACGAAGGCGGGGCTGGCCACGCTTCGCCAATGATCGTTCTCTTTCACTAACATCAATACATTGAGATTATTCTCAATTGCCATCTGCATCCCTTCTTCGCTACCTGCGACTGAGATAGCCGTGGACCACGCGTCGGCCCATGCATTAGAGGGGTGAAAAACCGACACGGACGCTAACTGATGCTTAACCGGCCGACCGGTGCGAGGATCGATAGTGTGGGAGAAACGCTCACCATCGACCTCAAAATAGTTGCGATAATCACCTGATGTTGCAACCGACATATTTATAAGAGGAATAACATGCTGCGCTTCTGGTACGCCGTTATGTGGTACTTCAATCCCGACACGCCAAGGGCCTTGTTCTTCTAAGTCACGGTATCCACGGGCAATTAATTCGCCACCAATATTGACCAGATAGTTTTCAATCCCCTGTTGATCCAGATATGCCCCAACGCGGTCAGTGCCATGCCCCTTAGCCACACCCGATAAGTCAGCAAACACATCGCGGGAGCGTCGCGCCTGCATCAGCTGAGTATCGACTTCAACTGCATCGTAGCCAATTGTGGCCATGCGTTCGCTAAGCTCCGCGTCTGAAGGCACCTCTTCAGGACGTGCCTCAGGGCCAAAACTCCATAAATTGACCACATCGCCAACGGTAATATCAAACGCGCCGTTGCTTGCTTCTGATACCGAGTGGCTAATCGCAAGCACTTCAATTAACTCGTTAGACAGCGGTTGCCATTCATTAAGGGGAGCATCATTAAACACCACAAGCTCGGCGTCATCACGGTAAGTCGACATCGCTTGATCAACGTCGTTGAGCTCCGCTAGGAAACCTTCTTCCAGTGCATTCGCCTCGCCTTGGGTTAGCGGGTCCGCAATGGTGACTTGATAAAACGTCCCAAAAATACCGCCTTCAAAGCGAACAGGGGTATCTAAAGGCCGATCATTCTCTGAACACCCCATTAATGCCCCAGCAGCAATGAGCAATAATCCCGAACATTTTAACCACCGAGAATTAATCTTCATTTTATTTTTCCTTGAATAAAACGCACTGGGTTAGCAACGGAAAACCTCTATCACTGAAACAACTAGAAGTGGAAAAACCATAGCAACCAAGCCCCAAACAGCACCCGATATACTACAAATGGCTGCATGCCTAGCTTTTTAATCACAACTAGGAAGTAGTGGATACACACATAGGCGCTAATGCCCGAGAGTAAAGTACCCACCAACATGGCCGGTATATCAATTAACTGAGGGTTCTTCAGTAAGTTTATTGCCTCAAGCCCCCCCGCCAGCACAATGACCGGAATTGACAGTAGAAATGAAAACCGTGCTGCGCCCTCTCGGCTCATCCCCACCATTAATGCCGCCGTAATGGTGATGCCTGAGCGCGAGGTGCCAGGAATGAGTGCCAATACTTGAGCGCCGCCGATGATGAGCACATCTTTTAACGTCATCTGGTATTCGCTACGCGTGCCGCGTTTTTTCCAGTCCGCGTAACCTAGTAGCAGACCAAAAACAATCAAACTGGCACCAATGATCAGCGTAGAGCGCATGTAACCTGAGATCACATCGTGAAGCAAAAACCCGATAATACACACTGGCAAGGTGGCAATAACGACCCAAAATGCCAACATCGCATCATCATTAACCACTTGGCCGCGAAGTGCGGCCAAGCTGCTAGCGATCATTCTGCCAATTTCGTGCCGAAAATAAATCACAACGGCGCTTAAACTGCCAAGATGCAGCGCTACATCAAAGGCAAGCCCCTGGTCTTCCCAGGCAGTCAAAACAGGTACCAATATCAGGTGAGCTGAACTCGATATAGGTAAAAATTCTGTGAGCCCCTGAACTACCGCTAACACAACTACCTGTAACCAATCCATGGGTTATCCCGTGCTTAACTATTAATGATATTTATGTGCTTTGTGACATTCATGCGCTCGCAATGGCGCTAAGGATACACATCCCTTAATTCATTGTCCGCATCCAGCATAGGGGCAAACTCACAAGAAGCTATAGCGCTAAGGCACTGTGCGTTACAATAGTCAGCAATTGGAAGCATGCGCCCCAGCAAGGTCCCTCATGACTCAGACCGTAGAATCTCCAGTGGTTCCCAAGCATGAGCTAGATAGCCGAGAAGCCAAGCGTGTTACCTATATTGGCGCTTGGCTGGATGGCTTGTTGAGCCTTGTTAAAGTTGTCGTCGGCTTTTGGGTAGGCTCGGCAGCGTTGATTGCCGATGGTATCCATTCACTTTCAGATCTTGTGACCGACGGCTTTGTGCTAGCCGCTATTCACTACGGCCGCCAGGAGCCCGACGATGACCACCATTATGGTCATGGCCGTATCGAAACCCTAACCACGTTACTGCTGGGTAGCGTACTGATCTTTGTGGCGGGTGGTATCGCTTGGTCTAGCCTTGATCGTTTGTTTAGTGGTACTGAAGTTAAGGCTCCAGGCTTGGTGGCTATTGTGATTACCGTCATCGCCTTGTTCAGTAAAGAGTGGATTTTTCGCTATACCATGCGCGTTGCTAAACGCGTTAAATCTAAGCTGCTGGAAGCAAACGCTTGGCATTCGCGCAGCGATGCACTCTCCACCGCAGTGGTGTTGGTTGCATTAATTGGTGCGCAGTTTGGTTTAGGCTGGCTAGATGCCGTTGCCGCCATCATTGTTGGCTTATTAGTTGGCAAAGTAGGGTGGGATTTACTTTGGGAGTCAGCCAGAGAATTAGTCGATACCGCACTACCTGAAAGCGTTCAACGGCAAATGCATGACGTTGCTCAAAGCGTTCCAGGAGTCGACAGTGTCCATGACTTACGCACTCGCCAGTCGGCAGGCTGGGTTATGGTCGATTTACATGTGGTGGTCGGGCCAAAAATCACCGTGTCTGAAGCCCATGAAATCGGCAACGAAGTAAGTCGACGCTTACGCCATGAGTTTCCGTTGCTCACCGATGTTATTTTTCACATTGACCCCGAAGATGATGCCGGAGAAGGCGATCCCAGCCGCCTTCCCGGCCTGCCACTGCGACCCGAAGTAGAAGCCGCGCTGAATGAGCGCTGGTATATGCATCCTGTCTGGCGCACGTTAACCGAGCTGCAACTCCACTATTTGGACGATAAAGTGTCGGTATCGCTGATTATTGGCGATTCCGTACACCAGCCTCCCCAGTGCTTAGCCAGCCAGCTCAAGGCTCTCGCCAGCGATATTGAGTGGCTGGGTCACGTAGAAGTCATGTTTATTACCCGCGCAGCCAGTAGTGCCATGCGTTAAAACTGTCTTAAAACAGATTGGGTTAAAACAAGCTATACGTTTGCTAATATGGCGGTGGCAATGGTGAAGTAAATCAATACCCCAGAGGCATCAATTAACGTTGTTACCAACGGGGCTGAAGCAGTGGCAGGATCGACCTTAAAGCGCTCTAGTACAAACGGTAGGCACATGCCGATCATGCTACCAAACAGAACAATGGTCACCATGCTTAACGCCACGATGATGGCGACCGCTTCACCACCACGGAAAATTCCGATAGGTGCGACTGCAATTGCCATGGTGAGGCCCAGCGAGCCAGCGACCAGCAGTTCACGGCCTAGCATCTTACTCCAGTCTTTCACGCCAATGTCGCCAGTTGCCATACCGCGAACCATTAGCGTCGCTGCCTGAGCTCCCGCGTTACCACCACTACCAATCAGCAGCGGCAGGAAAAACACCAGCGCAACTTGGGCTGCAATCGTGTCCTCAAAGTAAGCAATGCCAGCGCCTGAAAAAAGATTGGCAAATACCAGCAGGACCAGCCAGGTAACACGCTTGCGGTAAAGGCTCCATAGCGGCACACGGCTAACACCATCCTCTAACTGGCCGATAGACATCCCTTTATGGATATCCTCAGTAGCTTCCGACTCGGCAACGTCCATGGCGTCATCGTGGGTGACGATACCTACCATACGGCCATCAGCATCCAACACAGGCAATGCCAGCAGGTCATAGCGAGCCACAATGCGCGCCACCTCTTCTTGCTCTGCATCCACCGGTGTGCTGATAACGTCTTTAATCATAATGTCATCAACTAACGCCCCGGGGCGTGCCACCATCAGTTGGCGCAGCGACATAGTGCCTATTAACTGGCCACTACTGTCGAGTACATAAAGCTGATACACCGTTTCCGCATCTGGGGCCGTTTGGCGAACCCGCATCATGGCTTGTGACACCGTCATGCCACTGGCTATGGCGACATAGTCAGAGGTCATGATGGCGCCAGCCGTACCTTCTTCGTAACTTGCCAGGCGTTTAAGATCTTCACGCTCTTGATGAGCCATACGGCGTAACAACGCTTCTCGACGGTCCTCATCTAAGAGATTAAATAAGTCGGCCCGTTCATCGGAGCCCATCTCTTCAAGAAGCTTCAGTACCTGGGTATCCGACAGCTTACCGACGACCTCAAGCTGGCTCTCTCCTGGTAAATAACCCAGGACATTAGCAGCACGCTCAGTCGAGAGAATATCAAGTAGAGCAAGCGCTGCCGAAAGCGCTTCATCGTCTTCGATTAGCTCTTCAATTACCTCACCAATATCTGCCGAGCGGGTTTCGGCCAAACGCAAAGATAGTAATGATTTACTAGGCGCTTCCTTGGCCAACTCGTCGAGCAGTTCGGTTTTTAATTCCTGCAAGGCTTCATCGTTCAATGACATCGCTATCTCCCTTTGTGCAGACGCATAGTGTGCAGATGAGGTGTTACAGATGAGCGTCCAGACACTGAATACGCTTTTTCATAGTACCAGACAAAAAAAACGCTCCTTAAACCCTCTCGGGTTCAAGGAGCGTTTTATGCACGCTAGCGCGTGTCTTAGCCTTTACCCGCCTTTTTGCGCAGCTGCTGAATCGTTCGCAGCTGTGCAACGGCTTCGGCAAGTTCAGCGGCAGCACGGGTATAATCCAGCTCCGATGACTTCTCATTAAAGGCTTTCAACGCCTGCTGACGCGCTTCTTCAGCAGCGGCCTCGTCGAGGTCACTAGCACGCGTCGCTGCATCTGCCAGGATCGTAACAGTGGTGGGCTGTACTTCCATAAAGCCACCGGAGACAAAGAAGTTCTCTTCCTTGCCACCATCGTGTATCACGCGAACCGGACCGGGTTGAAGCTCGGTCAGCAGCGGGGTGTGCCCCGGCAAAATGCCGAGGTCACCCATAATCCCTGCAGCTACCACCATCTCGACAGTACCTGAGAAGATGGAATCTTCAGCGCTGACGATATTGCAAGTGAAGCTATTCGCCATAGCGAATCCCCCTAATGGACGGGATTACTTCTTCATCTGGTTGGCTTTTTCGACAGCTTCGTCGATGGAGCCTACCATGTAGAAGGCCTGTTCCGGCAGGTTGTCGTACTCGCCCGCGAGAATGCCCTGGAAGCCACGAATCGTATCTTTCAAAGAAACATACTTACCGGGCGAACCAGTGAATACCTCAGCAACGAAGAACGGCTGCGACAGGAAGCGCTGAATTTTACGCGCACGAGATACAGCCAACTTATCTTCATCAGATAACTCGTCCATACCCAAGATCGCGATGATATCCTTCAGCTCTTTGTAACGCTGCAGAACGTTCTGTACACCACGTGCTACGTTGTAGTGCTCTTCACCAACGACCAGCGGATCTAGCTGACGTGACGTAGAGTCTAGCGGGTCAATCGCAGGGTAAATACCAAGTTCTGCAATTGAACGTGCCAATACAACGGTGGCGTCCAAGTGCGAGAAGGTCGTCGCCGGCGATGGGTCAGTCAAGTCATCGGCAGGTACGTATACGGCCTGTACAGACGTGATAGAGCCCGTCTTAGTAGAGGTGATACGCTCTTGCAGAACGCCCATCTCTTCAGCCAACGTCGGCTGGTAACCTACCGCAGAAGGCATACGACCCAACAGAGCAGATACTTCAGTACCGGCCAGGGTGTAACGATAGATGTTATCGACGAACAGCAGAACGTCGCGGCCTTCATCACGGAATTTTTCAGCGATGGTTAGGCCTGTCAGCGCAACACGCAGACGGTTGCCGGGCGGCTCGTTCATCTGACCGTAAACCAGCGATACCTTGTCGATAACGTTGGACTCAGTCATTTCGTGATAGAAGTCGTTACCCTCACGCGTACGCTCACCTACACCGGCGAATACAGAGTAGCCGCTGTGCTCGGTGGCGATGTTGCGGATAAGCTCCATCATGTTAACGGTTTTACCTACACCCGCACCGCCGAATAGACCAACTTTACCGCCCTTAGCGAACGGGCAAACGAGGTCGATAACCTTGATACCGGTTTCCAACAGCTCATTGGAAGCTGCTTGGTCAGCGTAGCTTGGTGCTTTACGGTGGATTGGCATGCGTTCTTGCTCGCCAATCGGGCCAGCTTCATCAATCGGCTCACCGAGCACGTTCATGATGCGGCCCAACGTTTCCTTACCGACGGGTACGGAAATCGCGGTACCTGTGTTGGTCACGTCCAAGCCACGTTTCAAGCCCTCGGTAGAGCCCATGGCAATGGTGCGCACCACGCCGTCGCCCAGCTGCTGCTGGACTTCGAGGATGGTCTCAGCATTAGAGACCTTCAGCGCGTCGTAGACCTTGGGCACAGAGTCCCGCGGAAACTCTACGTCAATCACCGCGCCGATGATTTGTACGATACGTCCGCTCATCTTGGTTCCTCTCAAAAACCTGCAAATGAAACCTGTCTGCCAGGAGCTACCTTTGCGATAGCTAGCTCCTTAGGCGTTATACGGCTGAAGCGCCGCCGACGATCTCGGAAATTTCCTGGGTGATGGCGGCCTGACGGGCCTTGTTGTATACCATCTCCAGATCGTCGATCAGGTTGCCCGCGTTATCAGTGGCACTCTTCATAGCGATCATTCGGGCGGCCTGTTCGCACGCACCGTTTTCGACTACCGCCTGATACACCTGTGATTCGATGAATCGAACCAACAGGCTGTCTAGCAACGCCTTGGCATCCGGTTCATACAGGTAGTCCCAGCTTCCGGGACGGGCGTTTTCTTCGTCATGCTCCGCGTCGTCGCCCATATCGGACGACAACGGAAGAAGCTGACGTACGACGGGCCGTTGCGTCATGGTGTTAACAAATTCGTTATACACCACAAACAAGCGGTCAATACGTCCTGCGTCGTACGCTTCCAACATGACCTTTATACTTCCGATCAGTCCTTCGACAGTCGGCGACTCTCCTAATCCGCTCTTGGCAGCAACCAGGTTGCCTCCATAGTTGCGGAAAAAGGCGCCGGCTTTAGAGCCGAGGGCGCAGAAGTCTAGCTCAGCGTCTTGCTGTTTCCAGACAACGGCATCTTTCACCACTGCCTTAAACAGGTTGACGTTTAAGCCACCACACAGACCGCGGTCAGTAGATACCACAATGTAACCAACGCGCTTCACCTCATTACGCTCGACCATGTAGTCGTGCTTGTATTCAGGATTTGCGTCAGCAATGTGGCCTACCACATTACGAATCTGCTTGGCATACGGCTGGCCAGCCTTCATCAGATCTTGTGCTTTACGCATTTTAGATGCAGCCACCATTTCCATGGCGCTGGTAATCTTCTGCGTATTTTTAATGCTCCCGATCTGGGTGCGTATCTCTTTTGCAGCTGCCATAGCGATCTACCCTTCGTTCGTGGCTCTCAGAAAGCATGCAAGCCCGCCCGCAGGCGGGCCGGACATTACCAGCTCTGAGTCGCCTTGAACTTCTCGAGACCTGACTTCAAGCCGTCCTGAATCTCGCCGTTGTAGTCGCCGGTCTGGTTGATCTTATCGAGCAGGTCGCCGTGCTCAGACTTCATGTAATCGTGCAGAGCACGTTCGAAGTCCAACACTTTATCGACGCTCACATCATCCAAGTGACCTTCGTTAGCGGCGTACAGAGACAGCGCCATTTCCGCCACTGACATCGGCGAGTACTGCTTTTGCTTCATCAGTTCGGTAACGCGTTGACCATGCTCAAGCTGCTTACGGGTCGCTTCATCTAGATCAGAAGCAAACTGCGAGAACGCCGCTAGCTCACGGTACTGAGCCAAGGCTAGACGAACACCGCCACCCAGCTTCTTGATAATTTTGGTCTGCGCAGCACCACCAACACGAGAAACCGATAGACCTGCGTTAATCGCCGGACGAATACCGGAGTTAAACAGGTTGGTTTCCAGGAAGATCTGACCATCGGTGATCGAGATAACGTTGGTCGGAACGAACGCAGAAACGTCTCCACCTTGGGTTTCGATAATCGGCAGTGCGGTCAAAGAACCGGTTTTGCCTTTTACTTCACCGTTAGTAAATTTCTCAACGTAATCAGCATTAACGCGCGCAGCGCGCTCTAGCAGACGTGAGTGGAGATAGAAAACGTCACCAGGATAGGCCTCACGACCCGGCGGACGACGCAGCAGTAGTGATACCTGACGGTAAGCCACAGCCTGCTTGGACAGATCGTCATAAACGATCAGTGCGTCTTCACCACGGTCACGGAAGTACTCACCCATGGTGCAACCAGAATAGGCGGCCAAGAACTGCATCGGTGCAGGATCAGCAGCGCCAGCAGCGACAACGATAGTGTGTTCCAGCGCGCCGTGCTCTTCTAACTTGCGTACCACGTTAGCAATGGTCGACTGCTTCTGACCAATCGCCACGTAAACACAAGTAACGCCTTTGCCTTTTTGGTTGATGATCGCATCAATAGCAATGGCTGACTTACCAATCTGACGGTCACCGATGATCAGCTCACGCTGACCACGACCGATTGGCACCATGGCGTCGATGGATTTCAGACCGGTTTGGATCGGCTCGTCAACGGACTGACGGGTAATAACGCCAGGCGCTACTTTTTCTACCGCATCGGTCATTTTGGCGTTGATATCGCCTTTGCCGTCGATGGCATTACCCAGCGCATCGACCACACGACCTACCAGCTCAGGACCTACCGGCACTTCTAGGATACGACCCGTACACTGAGCGGTCATGCCCTCTTGAAGTTGCAGGTAGTCACCCAAGACAACGGCACCAACGGAGTCACGCTCCAGGTTCAGTACCATGCCAAAAATGCTGTTAGGGAATTCAATCATTTCACCAAACATCGCGTCTTCGAGGCCGTGAATTTTCACGATACCGTCGGAAACGCTGACGATGGTGCCCTGATTACGGGCTTCGGATGCGACGTCAAGCTTCTCAATTCGCTGCTTGATGATGTCGCTGATCTCGGAAGGATTCAGTTGCTGCATGCCATGTCCCTCAGACTCAAGCGGTCAGCGCTTCGGAAAGGCGGTTCAATCGACCACGTACCGAACCGTCAATAACGGTATCGCCAGCACGTAGGATGACACCACCAATAAGCGTCTTGTCCACTTGAGTAGTAATGGAGATTTCGCGATTCAGACGTTTCTTAAGCGCGTTCGCTAGCTTGGTCTGCTGTGCGGCAGTCAGCTTATAAGCTGACGTCACCGTCACATCAACACGCTGTTCATGTTCGGCACGTAAGTACTCGAACTGTTCAGCAATGAAGGGCAGTGCTAACAAGCGACCTTGGTCAGCCAGGGTATCCAAAAACCGCGACAGGTCTTCCTGCTTTTCGGGCAACATATCCGAAAGCAGCGCTACCTTTTTGTCGTTTTCAAGTTTTGGACTACCCAACAGACGACGTAGATCGCTGTCAGCTACCGCAGCGCTTAAAAAACTAAGCGCTTGGGTCCAGCTATCAAGCGCCTTATGATCACGCGCGTATTCAAACGCCGCCTTAGCGTAAGGACGAGCGACGGTAAGTAATTCCGCCATGGGTCACCTCCTTACAGTTCAGCAGCAAGCTCATCAAGTAACTTGCGATGTGCTTTCTCGTCGACCGAAGCTTCTAGCACACGCTCGGCACCAATAATGGCAAGATGAGAAACTTGGGCACGAAGCTCGTCTTTTGCACGATTAACTTCTTGCTCAATTTCAGAACGTGCACTAACCATGAGGCGTTCGCCTTCGGCGCGGGCCTGTTCGCGTGCTTCTTCAACCATTTGAGCAGAGCGCTTGTTGGCTTGCTCGAGGATTTGAGAAGCCTGCTCCTTGCTTTCACGCAGTGTCTGCTCTGCACGCTCTTGAGCAAGCTCAAGATCGCGAGTAGCACGGCTAGCTGCGTCTAAGCCATCAGCAATTTTCTTTTGACGCTCGTGAAGCGCGTTGCTGATCGGAGGCCACACATACTTTATGCAAAACCAGACAAAGATCGCGAAGGCGATCGTCTGCCCGATAAGCGTCATGTTGATATTCACAGGGATGTACCTCTGACAAGTTCGTGGCGACCGGAGTGAAACAAAACCGAGCGGGACTGCCGCCCGGCTAAGCTGTCATTAACCGGCAACAACGAAGATCAGGTACATCGCGATACCAACACCGATCATCGGTACGGCATCCAGCAGACCAGCCATCAGGAAGGTTTTGGTTTGAAGTTGGTCACCAAGCTCCGGCTGACGAGCAGTCGATTCAATCAGTTTGCCACCGAGGATAGCGAAACCGATACCGGTGCCCAAAGCGCCTAAGCCGATCATGATGGAGGCAGCAATGTAGATTAGTTCCATGGTAATGCTCCTAGTTTTTCAAGTTAAAGGTCAAGGTTGAGGGTTGATGTTAAGGGTTAATTTCTAACAAGCAGCACGTCTTAGTGATGCTCGTGCGCAGCGCTTAAATACACTACTGACAATACGGTAAAAATGAATGCCTGAAGAACGACAATCAAGATGTGGAAAATCGCCCACGGCACGTCGAGTACCCAAATCGCCCAGAACGGCAGCATAGCGATCAAGATAAAAATAACTTCACCGGCAAACATGTTGCCGAAAAGACGCATCGCCAAGCTGAACGGTTTAACAAGTAGGGCAACGATTTCAAGCAGCAAATTGAATGGAATCAAGGCCCAATGGTTAAAGGGTGTCAATGAAAGCTCTTTGGCAAAGCCACCAACGCCTTTCACCTTGAAGCTGTAATAAAGAATCAGACCGAACACACCCAGCGCTAGCCCCAATGTGGCATTAACATCGGTAGTTGGCACAATTTTCATGTAGTCGACGCCCAGTTTACTGAACAACACGGGGAAGTAGTCGACCGGGATAATTTTCAGCGTGTTCATGAAGAGAATCCACACGAACAACGTTAATGCAAGCGGCGCAATAATCGGGTTATGCCCTTTAAAGGCCCCTTTGATCATGCCCTCAACAAATTCAAACACCATCTCTACGGCATTTTGCAGTCCGCCTGGCACGCCAGTGGTTGCCATTTTACCCGCTTTACGGAAAAGCCAGATAAACAACAAGCCCATCGCAATCGACCAGCCCATGGTGTCCAGATGGATAGCCCAAAAGCCCATCTCGCTGGCTTCTTCCGCCGAATGTGCCAGCGACCAACCATTTTCTGGATGCTTGCCAAAGGTTAGGTTCTGCAAGTGGTGCTGGATATAGTAAGTCGTTGAGACTTCGTTTCCTGCGGCCATAGACATGTCACCTCAATTAGTTGTGCGATTTCCAAGCATTAGCCATGGTGCTAACCAATGCGTCAGAACAATCGCAACGTAAGCGCAAAAAAAGAAAGCGGGGTTTGAGGGGGGCACTACAACGAACACCAGTGAAAACAGTGCCACCGTCAAACCAAACTTGCCTGCTTCGGCGCGAAATAGGTCCATTGCGCGCGGAGCGCGATGCCTTGTTCGGAAAATTCCCATTCGCTGCATAAAAAAAATGTGCGGCAATAGCGCTACTAATGCTCCTGTAGCTACCGACAATGCGCCTGCCATATGAGCAACAGGGAAAGCCAATAGCATACCGACTAACGTCATTAGCAGCTGAATTGCTGTCAGCCTGAAGAAGTAAGCTTTTCGCCGTTGGGCCTCAAGTCGCTGCATAATTCTTCAGATAGATCTTCAGCACATGATTCCCCAGCACAATTAATGAGTCACGCTTACAGCTTGCTGCTCAATAAATCATCAGTTACCTGCACAAATCTTGCGCGATTATAGGGAAGCGCTATCACACCTTCAACCGAAGTTGCGCCGATTTCGCGCGATTCAGTGTCGACTTGCGACCAAAGGGTTAAAATAAGCGTCTATTTTAGTAAGCCTGCTATTTAATATGCGCCAAAATCCCGTCGAGCTCTTCAAGACTGGTATAACGGATTGTCACCTTCCCCTTCCCTTTTTGCCCGTGATCGATGGAAACGGGCGCGCCTAGCAATTCCCCCAGATGTGTTTCAAGTCGTGCCACATCCGGTGTTTTGGCAGTACGCGGCGGTGTCTGGGCAGGTGTCTGGTTAGTTTGGACTTTTTTAACCAACGCTTCTGTGTCACGAACGGTCAAATCATTATTGACCACTTCATGGGCAATTTGGCGCTGCTGGGTACTGTTAAGCGATAGCAAAGCTCGCGCATGGCCCATATCTAAATCGCCGCGTTCCAGCAGCGTTTGCACTTCAGGGTCTAACGCTAACAAGCGCAATAAATTGGCGACTTGAGTGCGCGACTTACCGACTGCATCAGCAATTTGCTGCTGGGTAAGCTCAAACTCATCGCCTAGGCGCTTTAAGGCAAGTGCCTCTTCAATGGCATTCAGGTTTTCGCGCTGAATATTTTCAATCAGCGCCAGGGCTAGTGCTACTTCATCACTGACATCGCGAATAACGGCGGGAATAACATCTAATTCGGCCAACTGCGCAGCACGCCAGCGGCGCTCACCCGCGATAATTTCATAGCGCTCTTCACCTACTGGGCGAACCACAATAGGTTGCATCACCCCTTGTGCGCGAATGGAGTCGGCAAGCTCTTCCAATGCTTCGGGTTGAATATCGCGACGTGGTTGATATTTCCCACGGCTCAGTTGTCCAAGAGGTAACCGTTCTAGCCGCTCAGCCGCCGCTTCTTCCGTTGATGCTGCAGGCAGCAACGTGTCTTCACCATCCAGCGTCACGCCACCGGTAAGATCTAAACTGTCACGACGACGGGCGCCCGCACCAATCAGGGCATCCAGGCCACGTCCTAGCGCGCGTTTACGCGTCATTCGCTTCCCCTCGTACTTTTTACGTTACAGCGATAGCCGCCGAATCATCTCTTTTGCAAGCACACGATAAGCCTGGCTACCCCGCGAAAAACGTGCGTATTGAGTAACAGGTAAGCCATGGCTTGGTGCTTCAGCAACCTTTACATTGCGTGGAATGGTTGTTTTTAACAACGCATCGCCAAAAAAATCTCTCAGCTGTTTGTCCACTTCACGCGTCAAACTGGTGCGCTTGTCGTACATAGTACGCAGAATGCCAGAAACGGCTAGATCAGGATTAACACTCTGTTTGATCTGTTCAACGGTATCCAGCAGCGCTGATAATCCTTCCAATGCATAGAACTCACACTGCAATGGAATAAGCACCCCATTGGCGGCTGTTAACGCATTCACGGTAAGCATATTCAGCGACGGTGGGCAGTCGATGAGGACGACATCATAGTCATCTGCCACCGTCTGCAGTGCTAACGACAAGCGACTTTGGCGCTGGTCACTATCGAGCAGCTCTACTTCCGCGGCTGTTAAGTCGCCATTACCGGGAAGGACGTCATATTTTACAGGTAAATCGCTAACGATGGCGTCGCTTGCGGTTGTTTCTCCCAGCAGCACATCAAGTACACTTTTTTCAAGCGCGTACTTGTCGATGCCACTGCCCATGCTGGCATGCCCTTGTGGGTCTAAATCTACCAGTAAGATACGACGGTCAAGTGCTGCCAAACTGGCGGCGAGATTAACGGCTGAAGTGGACTTGCCCACACCGCCTTTTTGGTTGGTCAGGGCAATGATCTGGCTCACTACTCAACTCCTTTTGGGGTCAGAATCAACAGCTGCCGCTCGGCCGTCTCGAAGGGGACACGCAGTAGGTGACGCGCCTGGAGCTCAACGTAGTTAGGCAACTCCCGCAGTTCATCATCAGCGCCAGGGCCTTTCATAGCAAGCCACTGCCCATGAGCTGCCGGTAGCGCTCGGGTTAGCGAGATAAAGTCTACCAAGCTGGCAAAGGCTCGGGAAATCACTTGATCAAACGTCTGGCCATTGAATTGCTCGACACGTGCTTGGGTTGGCGTGACGTTTGTCAGCGCTAACTCCATCACTGCTTGACGTTGGAAGCGAACTTTTTTGCCATTGCTATCGAGTAGCGTTACCTGCAGTTCAGGCTTCAAGATAGCAAGCACAAGGCCGGGCAAACCGGGACCAGCACCTACATCAAGGATCTGTGGTCCATGAACATAAGCGGCAACAGCAGCACTATCTAATACATGCCGTGAAACCATCTCTTCAACATCGCGTACAGCGGTGAGGTTATAAGCCTGATTCCACTTGTGCAACAGCGCGAGCAAACCAAGTAGTTGTTCGCGCTGTTGGGGAGTAACAATGACTCCTAATGTTGCTAATCCTTCTTCCAGTCGGGGAGCAACGGTTTCAGGCAAGCTGTTGATCAACGGCGTTAATCGACTCATCCGTTAACGACCTCGCTAGAACTGACTAAGCGACGTTTTTTTAAATGTATTAGCAATATAGAGACCGCCGCAGGGGTCACGCCGGAAATCCGAGCGGCTTGCGCCAGGGTTTCAGGGCGCGTTTCACTGAGCTTTTGGCGGATCTCATTGGATAGCCCTTCTACCCGTTGATAATCCAGTTCGGCTGGCAGCGGTGTCGCTTCATGGCGTTTGAGCTTATCGATCTCATCCTGTTGACGGTCGATATACCCCTGGTATTTCGCTTGGATTTGTACCTGTTCAGCAACTGCGTCATCGTCAACACCGCCGCTTTCGATACCAGGCAGCGATGTAATATCTGCATAGCTAAGCTCTGGGCGCTTCAACAAGTCACTTAAACAGTACTCTCGAGGAAGCGGCCGACCGGTTTTTTCAGCGATTTTAGCGGCAGCTGGCGTATTGGGCTGTACCCAAACAGTAGCTAAGCGTGTTGTTTCCCGTTCGATGGCTTCGCGTTTCTGGCTAAATGACGACCAACGTTTGTCATCAACTAAGCCAAGCTCGCGCCCTTTTTCCGTTAAGCGCAGATCAGCATTGTCTTCGCGTAGCAGCAAACGGTATTCCGCACGCGAGGTAAACATGCGGTAGGGCTCTTTGGTGCCCATAGTAATCAGGTCATCCACCAATACGCCTAGATAAGCTTCATCACGGCGAGGGTGCCACGCTTCCAACTGTTTGGCGCGGCGAGCAGCATTCAAACCTGCTAACAATCCTTGAGCTCCAGCCTCCTCGTAGCCGGTTGTACCGTTTATTTGTCCGGCAAAAAACAGGTTGTGGATAAATTTAGTTTCCAGCGAGTGTTTTAAATCTCGAGGATCAAAAAAGTCGTACTCAATAGCGTAACCAGGCCGCGTGATATGAGCGTTTTCTAAGCCTTTAATTGAACGAACCACTTGTAGCTGAACATCAAAAGGCAACGACGTCGAGATTCCGTTGGGATAGAGCTCATGGGTATCCAATCCTTCAGGCTCGATAAATACCTGATGGCTTGATTTGTCGGCAAAGCGGTGAACTTTGTCTTCAATCGATGGGCAGTATCGCGGACCAACACCTTCGATCACACCGGAATACATAGGCGAGCGATCAAGATTCGCCATAATAATTTCATGAGTGCGTTCATTGGTGTGCGCTATGTGGCAACTCACCTGCTGTGGATGCATCTCCCGTGAACCAAGGTACGACATGACCGGCGTTGGGGTGTCACCTGGCTGTTCTTCCAACGCTGTGAAATCAACGGTTTTGGCATCAATTCGTGGAGGCGTTCCGGTTTTTAGTCGATCAACGCGAAACGGCAGTGCGCGTAAGCGTTCAGCTAGCGCGTTAGAAGGCGGATCACCGGCGCGGCCACCGCGGCTTTGATCTAACCCAATGTGGATAACGCCACCCAAAAACGTACCGGTTGACAGCACAACGGACTCCGCATGGAAGCGGATGCCTGTTTCGGTCACAACACCTCGAACAGTGTTGTTATCCACAATCAGATCGCCAGCGGCTTGCTGAAAAATGGTTAAGTTCGGCTGGTTTTCCAACATTCCCCGAATAGCAGCTTTATAGCGAACTCGGTCTGCCTGAGCACGTGTTGCTCGAACGGCTGGACCTTTGCGAGCGTTCAATACCCGAAACTGGATGCCGCCTAAGTCCGTGGCTAGCCCCATTGCACCACCGAGTGCATCAATTTCTTTTACTAGGTGGCTTTTGCCAATCCCACCAATCGCTGGATTACACGACATTTGGCCGAGCGTTTCGATGTTGTGGGTTAGCAATAGGGTTTGACAACCCATACGAGCAGAGGCCAATGCGGCTTCAGTTCCCGCATGGCCACCGCCGATGACAATCACGTCAAAGCGGTCGGGGTAGTTCAAGAGGCACCTCGTCTTGTGCCATTTGGCACGGATGATGTGGGTCAGTATTGGTTCACTGATTGAGTAAGCCCGCCAGTATAAACCTCCTGTGGGTAACCGTCAGGTTTTTCCACACCCTAAACGAAGCATTCATCTATTATTAATAACAAAATAAAAATATATAAGAGAAGTTCTGTTGATGTTGTAACTACTGGTGTGGACAAAATCTGTTGATAACTGGAATAAATCATTATATTTCAGTTTTTTACATTGTTAGTTTTCACATGATTAAACGGCGGAGTAGCTGCGTAGAAGCGGTGCTACTCCTGTGGATGAAAGTGCCACTTACACACAAGCATAGCAAACAACGGGTTATCCACCGGCTCATACCGAGTTTGTTACCGCACCTGTGAACAAGTGCGATTGGTATCGTTAAAAGACCTTATTAGCGCTCATGGTCGGCATCGTAGAGCGATATGCCCCAGCGTGTAAAAAATAGTATCCACAGGCAAAAAAATGGCCTGTCGCGGTGACAGGCCATTTAGCGGGGCAAAAATGGGCAAAAAAAGTCAGTTTAATTGCGACATTAATGCTTCAAAACACGTGCAAGGAAGGATTGTGTTCGCTCATGTTGTGGCGTATCGAACAGTTGCTCGGGGGGACCTTGTTCGGTAATTTCGCCTTTATGGATAAAAATGACACGGTCTGCCACTTCGCGGGCAAAGCCCATTTCATGGGTCACAATCACCATGGTCATGCCTTCTTCGGCAAGTTCACGCATGGCGTCCAGTACTTCGCCAATCATTTCAGGGTCAAGCGCTGATGTAGGCTCGTCAAACAGCATAAGACGAGGTTCCATGGCTAATGCCCGGGCTAATGCCACACGCTGCTGTTGTCCACCTGAAAGCTGGCTTGGGTACTTAGCTGCTTGGTCGGCAATACCAACGCGCTCTAACAGTCGTTCAGCGGTCTCTTCGGCATCCTGACGGTTCCATCCCCGCACTTTCATGGGGGCAAGAGTAACGTTGTCGCGCACGCTCAAGTGGGGAAAAAGGTTGAACTGCTGAAACACCATGCCGACTTCAGTACGGATAGTTTGCAGCGCCTTACTACTTTTACCGTTGGGCAGTAATTGGTTGCCATCAACATCAAGAGAGCCAGCTTGAAACTCTTCTAAGCCATTGATACAGCGGATGAGCGTTGATTTACCTGAGCCACTGGCACCGATGATAACGACGACTTCACCAGGCACAATTTCGAGATCAATATTTTTGAGTACGTGCAGGCTGCCAAAATGCTTATTGAGCTGCTGCATACGCACAATTGGCGATTGGGTAGAGGTCATTGCACGTTCCTTATTGTCCTGCGAGGCCTCTGCGCTCAATTTGGCGCAGAATCAAAGAGAGAGTCCAGGTGATGGCAAGGTACATCAGCGCCACCATGAAATAGACCTCAAGAGCGGTAAAGGTAGTCGCAATATAAATTTGCCCTTGGCGGACTAATTCACCGACCCCGATGACTGAAAATAGCGAGGTATCTTTGATACTGATGATGCCCTGGTTACCCAGTGGAGGAATCATGCGCCGCAGGGCTTGGGGCCAAATTACGTAGCGAAAAGCTTGAGTACGAGATAAGCCTAGCGAAAGTGACGCTTCTCGCTGGCCACGTTCGATAGACTGCACGCCGCCGCGCACAATTTCAGAGATATAAGCCCCTGAGTTAATGGCGATCGCGGCAATGCCGGCAACGAGTGCGTTGATTGGGCCTCCGAGCAATTGGGGTAAGCCATAAAAGATAAACAAAACCTGCACTAAAATGGGCGTGCCACGAAATACTTCGACGTATAAAACTGCTGGCCAGCGTAGCCAGCGCACTGGGCTAATACGCAATAAGCCAAAGAATATGCCAATAAAGAAGCCGATTGCTAAGCCGCCGAACGATATAAGCAGCGTCCAAGGAATGCCTGGTAACAGATAGGGGATCGACCCAAATGCGGCCGACCAATCAAACTGAAAGTTAACGTCCACGCGTTATCTCCAGAAAAATAAACAACGACACAGGGCCGGGGGAATAGCCGCCCGGCCCTGAGATGAAAAGTGCTCGTTATCAATAGCGAACAGCGAGGTTATTCAGCGCTGGGAGCTTCGCCGAACCACTTGGTGTAGATTTCATCATAGGTGCCGTCTTCGCGCATGGCAGCAAGTGCTTCGTTGGTAGGCTCTACCCACTCGCTGCCTTTATGGAAAACGATACCGTACTGCTGGCCTTCATACAGCGGGCCAACCACTTTGGTACGGCCTTCGCCACGGGTCTGTGAGAAGTAGGCAACGTTAGGGGCATCGTACAGTACGGCATCAACGTTGCGGCCTAGCAGTGCCATGTACATGTCGGCGGTGCCTGGATAGGGAGTAATGTCAGCATCTTCACCGAGTTCCTGTTGCAGGAAATCGTAGCTGGTAGAGCCGATTTTGGTGGCAACGGTGAGACCTGCTAGGTCCTCAATTGATGAGACCTCTTCGTTGTCGGCGCGTACGATAATTTGCAGACCTGAGTCGTAGTAGGGATCAGAGAAGTCGACAACTTCGGTGCGCTCTTCGGTAATGGTAATGCCTGCAAGGGCAATTTCCTGGCTACCGGTTTGGACGGCGGGAATGATGCCGGCGAATTCCATCGTGGTGAGGTTAACTTCAAAGCCAGCGCGCTCGGCGATTGCGTTGATGATATCCATGTCAAAACCGATCATTTCGCCGGTTTCCGGATCCATCATTTCAAACGGCACAAAGCTTGGGTCGGTGGCCACATTGACAGAAGGTGTTTGTGCAAACGCGACAGTGGTACTGCCTAACCCCAGTGCAAGGGTGGTAGCAATGACAGATTTTTTTAGTAGGTAATTCATTCGTTTCCCCGTGTTTTATTTGGTTAGCGACGCGATTTATAGAAGATTTACGCTTATAAATTCCGTCTGCAACCGTTATTGACCTTTTAACCTTGGCGAGAAACCACCAAGGCGTCAAGTCACGGGGAGGGGGTTGTTACCAACGTTGGTTAGACCATGAAGGAAGCTCCACAGCCGCAGGTGGTCGTAGCGTTGGGATTTTGAACACGAAAACGGGCCCCTGCTAATCCTTCTTCATAGTCAATGGTTGAACCTACCAGGTATTGGTACGAGAGAGGATCAACGACGAGGATCGCATCGCCAAATTCAATTAACGTGTCGTCTTCGGCCACGTTTTCAGCAAAATCAAACCCATACTGGAACCCCGAGCAGCCACCTCCGGTGACATACACGCGGAGCTTCAGCGCAGGGTTAGCCTCTTCTACCATGAGCGCTTGGATACGTTTCCGGGCACTGTCGGACAATAGAAGAGGCGTTGGAACAAAAGCTTCTGCACCGCTCATGGGTACCTCCCGCGAGCTTTAAGAACGAATAATCGGCATTGGAGTGTGATTATGGGTAATTCCCAGCAAAATGGTCAACTATTGTGTTGGGGTATCAAGCAGAGGGCTGCTCGCGGAGGAGGCGCTTTGAATCCTTCCTTGGACGCTACATTTGCCATCTGACCGCCATGGATGGCGGAAATGCCGGAATTGTCGGGAACATTATTTCGGCCCTGGCAAATGACCTCCTCTTTGAGCAGCCCTCTGCATGCTGGTATTTGGTGTGATTCAAGGCATCAACGCTGGGGCGTTGAGACCCATATTTTCGTCAAAGCCAAACATGAGGTTGAGGTTTTGAATCGCTTGGCCTGATGCGCCTTTAACGAGGTTATCAATGACCGAGAGCACGACGACAGTATTGCCATTGCCAGGACGGTGAACAGCGATACGGCAGGTATTGTTGCCTTTGACGCTGCGAGTTTCCGGATGGCTGCCTGCTGGCATGACGTCAACAAACGGCTCGTGAGCGTAACGCTGCTCAAAGAGTGCCTGTAAATCGCCTGGCTCTTCAGTTAGCGTACTATACAGCGTGGCATGAATGCCGCGGATCATCGGCGTTAAGTGCGGCACAAAGGTAAGCCCCACGGCGTTTGGCTGCATATCGCTTAAGCCTTGACGAATTTCAGGCAAATGGCGATGCCCAGACGCACCGTAGGCTTTCATCGATTCGCTGGCCTCGGCCAGTAGCGAGGCAACTTTGGCACCGCGGCCTGCGCCGGTAACGCCCGATTTGCAGTCAGCGATTAACTGGCTTGGGTCAATCAAACCAGCTTCCAAAAGCGGCAGGTAGCCCAGCTGAACAGCCGTTGGGTAGCAGCCTGGTACGGCAATTAAGCGAGCCTTTTTGATTTTCTCACGATGCATTTCTGGCAGGCCATACACGGCTTCTTTTAGCAGTTCCGGGGCGCCATGAGGTTGGTCGTACCACTGGCTCCATTCGGCGGCGTCGCGCAGCCGAAAATCCGCCGATAAGTCGATTACTCGTGTGCCATTATCGAGCAGTTCGCCCGCTAGTGCATGAGCGACTCCGTGGGGGGTCGCAAAGAATACCGCATCCAGTGCACCCAGTGCCTTGGCATCTGGCTCGCTAAACGTGAGGGCGTCATAGTGGCCGCGCAGGTTGGGATACATATCGCATACCTTCACGCCTGCTTCCGAGCGCGAGGTAATGGCTTCTACGCTTACCTGAGGATGCTGGGCAAGTAACCGTAACAGCTCAACGCCGGTATAGCCGGTACCGCCTACAATGCCAACCTTAATCACAAACCACTCCTTGCGCATTATGCACAGTCAGACCCAACAATAATTAACAGCCTAATGAGATACCTCAGGCTGTTGAACTGTAGCTAGCTATGATACACAAGAGAGCAAGCGTGTAAGAGCGCTATAGGGAAACAGGCATATGTTCACTAATGCGAACATGATGCGTAAAAACGAATAATAGGCGCAAGGACGGACGTTGTGGCACGTTTTTCCCGGTCGGATTTCACCTTAGAAAGTTTTCGGCGTCAGCTGGCGAATGTTGATGCCCTGCCTCAGCTGTGTGTACTGGGGTTAGTGTCAGGGGTGATCACAGGCGCGGTGATGGTGGCTTTTCGCTTATTGCTAGAGGTGGGCGCTGCCCTCTATATGCCTGAAGGCAACCCTGAGGCTTTTGAGGGGCTCGCGCCATGGCTTCGTGCACTGTTGCCGATGATTGCCGTAACGTTGATTGGCACACTGCTCTATCGCCAAAAGGCTGCCGCCCGTAAGTTAGGTGTTGGCCATGTGATCGAGCGTCTCACCTATCACCAGGGACGTTTCCCTATGCGCAACTGGCTTAACCAGTGGTGGGTGGGCGTTGTGTCTGTGCTGGGTGGTCTCTCCGCTGGACGTGAAGGCCCTGCCATTCATCTGGGCGCAGCGGCATCCAGTGGTCTAGGTCTCAAGCTTCGCTTGCCCAATAACAGTTTACGGGTGCTAGTTGCTTGCGGTACGGCGGCAGGTATATCCGCATCATTTAATACGCCAATCGCAGGGGTGATTTTCGCCATGGAAGTGGTGATGATGGAATACACCCTGATGAGCTTTATGCCGGTGATACTCGCCTCTACCATGGGGGCGTTGGTCGCTCAATTGGTGTATGGCAATGAACCGGCGTTTCGCATTCCTGAAGTTGCCCTTGGCTCGCTAATGAACGTGCCTTGGGTGGTTATTATTGGTTTGGTAATCGGCCTACTGGCGGGCTTATTTATTCATATTTCGCGCAGTCAGTACCTACAGCAGTGGCCGCTATGGCTTAGATTAGGTGCTGTTGGGGTGATAACGGGCGCTGTTGCGTGGTGGTTTCCTGAAGTGCAAGGCATTGGTTACGACAGCGTTGCGGCTATGTTGAATAATCAGCTAGCGATTACTGTACTGTTGGCATTGATGATTGCTAAGTTATTGATTACTGCCCTCACCGTGGCAGGTGGTGTTCCCATCGGCATTATCGGCCCTGTGCTTGTGGTCGGCGCTGCCACCGGTGCTTTAGGGGGGATGCTGGGCGGCTGGGTATGGCCAGATAAAGCGGCAGACCCCGGCATTTATGCCATGTTGGGCATGGCGGCAATGATGGGCGCTGTATTGCAAGCGCCGCTTGCCGCCTTGATGGCGCTGCTTGAGCTAACGCATTCGCCACATGTTATGTTGCCTGGCATGCTCGTTGTGGTGGTTGCTTGCCTAACATCTCGTCAGCTTACCGGTTGCGAGGGCTTTTTTATTAGCACGGTGCGCTACGGCTTACATCCGTTACAGCAACCTTTAATGCAGGCGCTTTCGCGGATATCGGTGCCGGCGGTAATGGAGCGCCACTTAGTGCGTACAGATCGAATGATTACGCCTGATCAGGCAAGGCGCCTATTGGAAACGAATCCTGTATGGCTGGTTATTGAGCGCTCTAGTGCAGAAAAACCCGTGTTGGCGCTGAAGGCCGCTGAGCTTGCGCGCTGGTTACTGGAGCATGATGAAGCGCTGCAAGACGAAGCCCCACCAGAAGATGAGTTCATTGATTTGCTTGAGATCCCTGGGCAGCGGCTTGAAATGGCACCTATTGGCTTACAAGCAACGCTATCGGAAGCGTTTCTAAAACTTCAGGACGATGCGCTAGGCGCACTCTATGTCGTGCATGGTTATCGGCCAAAGCAGCAGCGAATTTCAGGTATCATTACGCGTGGCGCTATCGAACGTTATTATCACTACACTGACCCCCGCGGTGCTGATTCCCAGTAATGAGCCCAACGCCTAAGGAGAGACCATGTATTTATGGGTAAAGGCCATTCATTTGATGGCGGTTGTTACCTGGTTTGCCGCGCTATTTTATTTACCGCGACTGTATGTGTACCACGCCATGGCGCGGGATGCAGGCGATGAGCAAGCGATCACTTACTTTAAAACCATGGAGCGTAAGTTGTACCGTGGGATTATGACGCCATCGATGATCATGGTGCTAATCTTCGGTAGCTGGATGCTTTATCTGGTACCCGATTGGTTGAGCCAAGGGTGGATGCACGCTAAGTTAACGCTTGTTGCACTATTAATCGCCTATCATCATGTTTGCTTAATTTATTTGAAGCAATTTGATCAAGCCCGTTGCACCAAAAGCCATGTGTTTTTCCGCTGGTTTAACGAAGCGCCCGTGATTGCGTTAATCGCAATCGTTATTCTGGCGGTAGTGAAGCCCTTTTGATGCGCCGACCTCTTCCTCCCGTTGTTTTAGTATTAGCTGGCCATGACCCCACCGGGGGGGCCGGGTTAGTGGCCGATAGCGAAGCGATAGCCGCCTGTGGTGGCTGGGCAGTTACCATTCCAACTGCACTGACCGTTCAAAATTGCCATAACGTGATACACACCCTGCCTGCAGAACCTGTTGTAATGAGTCAAATGGTGGAAGCGTTAGGTGATATGCAAATTGCGGCTATTAAGTTGGGGCTGTTGGCTGATGAGGCGACACTGCGTGCAGCAGAACAAATTATCCGCCGTTTTCCAGGAATTCCTGTCGTCGCAGACCCAGTATTAAAAGCAGGTGGTGGCGCTAAGTTATCCACACCCGCCTTGCAGCAACTTTATATTGAGCGTTTGCTACCGCTTGTGGATATCGTAACGCCCAATCGGTTTGAGCTTGCTGCGCTGACGCCTGAGATAACTGATCCTTTGGATGACACTGCACGTGCGGTTGCGTTGCTGGCGCAGGGTTGCCAAGGCGTTCTTGTGACCGCCACCGACGATCCACTCCCGGGTAATACGCAACAGGTTGTGCACACGCTGCACTCTCCTGACACCACGCGCCAATGGCAGTGGCCACGTTTGCCAGAAGTATTTCACGGGTCAGGCTGTACATTGGCCTCGGCGCTTGCGGCTCGTTTAGCCGTTGGTGAGCGCTTACCAACTGCTTGCGAGCAAGCCCAGCACTTTACCTGGGAGAGTTTGTCTCATGGTTATCAACCCCCTAGCGGACAGTGTTTACCGAAACGCTTGCCACGCCCCGTACGCTTTTGATCTCATTGGCAGTAAGCCATTAATGTTGAGGATGCCATGACCACATCTGCAGAATTATTTGACCTCGCCAGTCGTCACATTCCGGGGGGGGTTAATTCCCCTGTTCGTGCTTTTAAAGGCCTCCATCGCCCGCCTGTTTTTATGGAACGTGCTCAGGGTGCCTACTTATTCGATGTGGAAGGTAACCGCTACGTAGACTATATCGGCTCATGGGGCCCGATGATCACTGGGCATGCCGATCAGGATGTACTGGCTGCTGTGCGAGCACGGTTAGATAACGGCCTCTCCTTCGGTACGCCGACCGCTGTCGAAACCACCATGGCCGATCTGATCTGCGACATGATTCCTTCCATGGAAATGGTGCGTATGACCAGCTCGGGCACGGAAGCGACGATGTCGGCCATTCGTCTTGCGCGCGGAACAACGGGCCGCGATAAAATCGTCAAGTTTGAAGGTAACTACCACGGCCATTCTGATTCATTGCTGGTCAAAGCGGGGTCAGGTGCGTTAACCCACGGGGAACCTAGCTCGCCGGGCGTACCTGCCTCACTGGCTGAGCATACCATCACGCTTTCGTATAACGATCCTGAAGGGGTGGAGGCGTGCTTTGCAGAGATCGGAGAGCAAATTGCCTGCATTATCGTGGAGCCAGTCGCGGGCAATATGAACTGCATTCCTCCCCTGCCAGGTTTCTTAGAAACGTTGCGCCGGGTGTGCAACGAATCCGGCAGTATTTTGATTTTTGATGAGGTCATGACCGGTTTTCGCGTCGCTTTAGGTGGCGCTCAGGCACATTACGCTGTAACGCCGGATCTTACCTGCCTAGGCAAAATCGTTGGCGGCGGCATGCCTGTTGGGGCGTTTGGCGGTAAACAAGAAATTATGCAGAATATTTCGCCGTTGGGGCCGGTTTATCAAGCGGGTACGCTGTCCGGTAACCCGCTGGCCATGGCTGCCGGGGTTGCTCTGCTAACCAAGCTAAAGGTGCCTGGTTTCCATGACGCGTTGACTCAACGGGTGCAAACGTTGTGTACCGGTTTGCAAGAGCGTGCCAACGCTGCCCGCGTACCGATGATGACCCAATCCGCAGGTGGCATGTTTGGCGTTTTCTTTACGTCGCAATCCCGTGTGGATAACTTTGCGCAGGCAACGGCTTGCAATCCCGATGCTTTCCGTCGTTTCTTTGGTGCCATGCTTGATCACGGTGTGTACCTCGCGCCTTCGGCCTATGAAGCTGGCTTTATGTCGAGTGCCCACACGCCCGAAGATATTCAGCTGACGTTGGATGCTGCGGAAAAAGCCTTTGCGGTTATGTAACATCAAGTAAAGCGCCTGCTACACTTTAAGAGCCGCTCCTACCGAGCGGCTCTGTAGTTAGTGAGGTAAGTACATTATGAAACGACAACCAGCTTGGCACTCTTCACGTTTTAATAACCTATTGTTAACCGCTGTTCTTACCTTTGGCCTACCGCTAACAGGGACGGCCGCACAGGAGCAAGATATGACTCAGATTCATATCACCATGGGCGGCACACCTGGCGCGGAATTCTCAGCCCAGTGGCGCATTACTCATAACGATGAAACCATTGAACACCCCGAAACACGCGGCACAGTGCCCGCTGAATTTACCTTTGAAGGCACCACGCTACAGGGGACGATAAAACTACTCAGCGAAGATGATCGTCTAGAAGTCGATATTCTTAAAGGCAGTAACCGCTCGCGTTCTGCTACCCAAGGAAAGGCAGCACGTTAACGGTAATGGTGCGTTAAATAAAAAAACCGCCCCAAAGAGGGGCGGTTTCTTGAGCTAAGTAAGTACTTTAAAAAGTATTTATAAAAGTACCCACAAAGATGTTTACCACTGAGTAGAGATAGCAGAGTTATTGTTACCCGCCTGGAAGTGAGTTGCTGAAGCTGCGCTACCACCAACGGTGTTCTGGCGAATGGTTGACACGTTGCTGTTGCCTGTTTGGAAGACATTCGCGATATGACCGTCGCCACCTTGGAAAATATAGGAGGCGCTCAGATCTGCTTCAACCTGAAGGACATTGGCTTCATTATCGTTACCATCTTGATGGATAAAGCTCCAGGTTTCGTCAGTATTTAATGCTTGATAAACGTCAGCATCGTTTCCGTTACCGAACTGCTCAATAATTGAGTCGCTTTGCGCAGTGTTCAAGAATTGAGCAACATTAGAGCTGTTGTTGTCGCCTTGTTGACGTACATAGGAGTCGTTAAGGCTGCCACCATCTTGCACGACGTTTGAATCATTATGATTGCCTATCTGATAAACAATCGACTCATGCTGATCGCCGCTTTGATACACATAAGAGTTGTTGTTATTACCTTCCTGGCCAACACGGGAGTATTGCTCATCATCATACTGATCAGTTTCAGCCATGTTATTGTTACCAGTCTGAAAAATAAGCGAAGTCCGCATTGCATCACGATCAAAGCCGTTCATGCCCTCACGGATATCTTGCTGATTTTCAAACGCGGGGTTTGAGCCTGCGTTAGCAGCAGGGTTTGTTGTAGAGTCATCAAAGTCACGCGCTTGGCTAGAGAAACTAACAGCCATTGCAACAGCAGCAGCGATAACGGTCATTTGAGTTTTCATTGTGTTTCCCCTTTTTTCGATCGACTTGCTTTGGTTGTTTACTGAGAAGCAGTTGGCGACTCAGTAGGTATCGATAGTGACTGGTCGTGCATTGCCCGAAAGATTCTGTTGCTGGACACTTACAGCACGTAAGCCACTGCCCGATTGTGAAATCGAAACGTCACCTTTAAATCCGTTTTGATAAATATCGGCTTTATACTGGACGTTATTGCCTTGCTGATTAATAGAGGCGGTATTGTCATCGCCTACTTGCCAAATAATTCCAGTATTATTTCCGTTACTTTGCATTATGCTTGCTTGATTACCATTGCCGACTTGATCGATGTAGGCAAAATTAGAGAGCTGATAACTCACTGAACGTGACTGAGCAACACTTGCTTTATTATTGTTACCTTGTTGACGAATGATGCTTAGATTGCTGTGTAGTGCGGCATTATCAATCGCCGCAAACTGAGTAACTCTTGCACTTCTGTCGAATAAGTCGCTTTCATTCTCATTGGCTTGTAACACAGAAGATAAAGTCAGCAGAGCAATAGCTATCGTGATCGCAGCACGACAACGAGTTTTTTTCGTTGTAGTTGTTCTGAGCCGATAGCTGAAATGTTTCATTTTTAATTCCCTTTGAAACTCAATGTGTCTTTTTGTTTCTTGGATTGAGTTTGGACCATTCTAAGAATGGCGCCATAGGAAGTTTTTTTAATGCTGTGGTTATATATTTAACGTAAGTTATATTTTGTATTTGCTATTTTTTTGATTCTTATAGTACTAGTGTTTTAATTATGTTTGTCCACTTCCCCATTAATGACACAGGTCTAAATTAGAGTTTTCCAGTTTTGCTCGGTACGCTGCCGGAGGCAGACTGCCGAGACTTTCATGGGTTCGTTCTTCGTTGTAATCCAGTCGCCAGACC